>Ga0116229_10011776_pt1 | contig 12799 bp, 9 predicted proteins | sample S1TSphgellanicum_3_FD_87313 | JGI IMG/M metagenome (GOLD analysis project Ga0116229, IMG submission 87313) | Host-associated microbial communities from peat moss isolated from Minnesota, USA - S1T2_Fc - Sphagnum magellanicum MG | ecosystem: Host-associated > Plants > Peat moss > Unclassified...
GATGATTGAGGGGAAAATCAAGAAAAAAGAACTTAATGTTGTCCCAATTAGTTTGCCTTGCCAATCCAGACCTCCCCCTTTTTCAAGTGCTTTCTTTCCCCCCCCCCCACCCCACTCCCAAACCTTATAATATTGGCTGGCTCTTTTATTTAAAAAAGAAAAAAAGAGTAGACATTAAAGTTCAATCAGAAAATAGTAAAAATTGAAAAACAAGGATAAAAACCATAGTTTGAAGGGTCATTTGTAGGTTAAGTGAAATTGGAAAAACTTTCAAGTTCTTTTCTCCCTTCTTTAATTGCGGATGCCAAATATTTTTGTATTCTCTCTTTCCATTGTCCAATAATCCAATTGATTGAATACTTTTCTTATTATATAGAGCTTCTTTTTCACAGCTAATTTTTCTTCCCCCCCAGTGTCCTTTGTTGACATCCTCTATATTATAATTCCACCTTTTCCTGAATAAAATTCAGTCAAGCATCTTCCCATTTCCAAAGATTTAAAGGGAAAGACAACAGCTAGTGTCTCTATTCCCCATTGTAATGTGTACCTTATTTGGTGCTTTCTACCTTTTCTTTTAGAATTATAAAACAAAGAAAAATAAGGATCTGAGTATGTAGTATAAGAGGGCAATGAATTTAAGATCAATTTATTTATTATATACTTCTAATGACCAAACTTCTTAAACAAGCAGAGCTCATTGGGTAGTGGCTCTTCTCCTTGTGGTGCAATTTCAAGTCAGCAGCAACTGTTCCATGAAGTTCCCACGAAATGGAACTCATGTACGTCACTGTGCTAACACCTAGTGAACGTTCTTCAAAATGCAGGACCAGTTGAAAGCCACATGATGTTTCTAGTAACATCTCTCCTACATATCAGCTGGCCAAGAAATTGTGTAAAATTGACTGATGATCAGAAGCTCTCAATCTTGCAGCGACCCTATAATATATCCTGGACCAGTGTTTAGTGGTTATCAAAACCAAGGACAGACCCACACCGGTTATTGGGGTGGTTCTTAATGTTGATACCTACTAGCGTGGTTTTCAAAAAGTCCAGAAACCGGCTCTGATATAACCACGGTTCAAGAAAACATCAAACATCTGCGCCCCATATAACCGCCGGTTCTTTATACCAGTTCGTTTCATGAAAACTGCCAGTTATTTGAGGGTTTTGTAAATAACTGGAGCCAGTACTGGTTGTCTTCAGACTCTGTTCTTCTTTCAGAAAACCGGTCGAATTGGCGAATCTCACATTATGTTCCAAAACTTCCTAACAAGCCAGAACAGACGGTTATTAACAAAATCAAATACCCGCCTGGAACAAGGTCCTTGAGGCTGATCAACCTCGTTCCTGCAACCGGGACTGGTTGAATTAATGCACTTTGCAATGATGACCCGCAATTAATGCACTTTGCAATGATGGCCCGCAATTAATCCACTGGGATATATATTCATTCTAATACTCTAGAGATTTCAGATTTGGCTTGAACCTTTGGGACTCTGGATTGAATATATATCATGAGGCATGCATGCAGCTGGCCGACGTCCTTGCACTGAAAATGAATTTTATTACCACTGCACTGCATCAAACTAGCAGACATCTAGTTCATGATAGACGGATCTACATGATTTATCTCTATCTAATTTACATTTCAACATCATGATTATCGAGCCCTCAACTAGAATATTAGTTACATTTTCCATGCAGGATACAGGTGGTGTCTAGTGCAGAATCAGAAAGACTATTAATATTCAATTTATATATGCGCAACTGCAACTGGTGCATATAAATTTCTAGATCTAGATCTAAACAGTTGCAGAGCAATAATTTAATTACCTGCAACTAGTAGTGTATATTATTGGTAAACATTGTCGTGAGACAATTCGTTTGTTTTACTAATCGCATGTTTAAATGTTAACATACTGCATGCATATAATCACCTGATCTACACCATATATCATAGAACTTAGCTGTATAGTTTAAATTTGCTATTCCCGCTTCTTAGTAAGTATGCCTGAGATACTTAGTTTTTGGTTCCTGTGAATGTATTCCTGTGACTTCTTTTATTTGCTGCTGAAATAAAAACCATTTTTTCTGTTTCTGTATTATCATCTGGTAGTTTCTATTTTGCTCTTTTCTGTTTTTAAGTTTTGCAGTAGTGTAGATTTCAAGCTCTCAGGAAGTGCAGCAGCTGCAGGACGTACAGACGTTGCTGCTCCTGCTGCAGCAGCAAGGAACCCTTGTAAATTTCTTTCCTGCAATAGACGTATTATCTGCATCCAAATCATTTAAAGTGTTCGACCTAATTCGGAGTAGTTACGAGCTGGTTCATGGTCGAGAACTCCATAAACTGTTGTAAAAGCTAATCCCATGCACTAGATCCAGCTACCTAACTAATCACCAGTACTTCATGCTTTTTCTTACTTGAGAATGCATGCGGCAATATTGCTCTTGCCAGCTTGGGTTCAAGATTGATTCTGCAGTTCTGCGAGATTACATTTGACTACCTGATCAGGTCGGTCCATTAACCATCCAACCAAGGACGTTTAGATATGGTGTTAGTCCCAAAATGCCATGGAACAGCTTTGCAGATTATATATTCTAGCTAACTTGGCTTAGGATACATGGAAGTGTCTGAATCCCTATGTTGTAAGCTGCAGGATTTCTGTATCATGTATATAAGGTGCATGAGAGTCATGGATCAGCAGTACTTGTGAAGATCTTGAATGGCATCAACTACATGAGACGGTAAGATTAAACATGCGAAATTGATATTGAAGTCTGACAGCTTCCTCAGGTCATAAATGAAGTCCTGAACGAGTGCTCTTATAAGTCGTGGAATCAATCACTCCGGGAAGGATATTTCTCTAGGGAACTTTCTTTCAGACCGCGATGTAGAGAGCTCAGTGAAGGATTCGTGGAACCCGCCGCTTCTAAGCTCGACCGATTCTTGGAAGAATCAGAGACATGCAGGTGAAAACCCTACAAGAACTAATTTATTATTACTTCCTCAAAGCACGCGTGAGCCTTAAGTTGCGGCTGCAATAAATTCAAAGCTTTACTTAGTGCAGTTCGTGTGGCAGTAATGTCTGAAAATCCATTTAGAATACAAGGCTTTTTGAGAACCTGATGTCGCTGCAGGAGAGCTACCTAGCTAGCTAATGAGACCAGCTAGAATGTTCTAGACAAGTTTCTAATGAAATTACAGGAAATGCAGAAAAAGAAATGATAATCTCATGGGTCAATTATATGCAAGCTGCTGCTGCCTCCGACTCGAGGACTTTCCCGGACTAGTGTCGTTTGAACAAGTTTGTGATTGGATCTGCAACCTCGATCTCTCAAGCATTTCGACAAGCTGCGCCGGCACTGGCATGATCTACTCGCATGATCATTCAGCAACAGTACTACTGCAGGTCTAATTGCGCACAAAAAAATTTACGAATTAGTGCAGCTTGATCTCGTCGAACCAGATCTAATTTGTCAATCTCCCCTATGTCCCAGCCGCTGGTCCAGTCGAACATGTACTAAAGCTGCTCAAGAACCTCCAGGATGATGTGATCCGTAGTGGGGCAGCAGCAGCTCTTTGATCTCTCCTGAGCTTGAAAATTTGTGCAACTTAGCTTCTGGACTGCTCCTGTTATGCGTCTGGAGCGGAATTGTTCTAGCTGCAATATTGCAGGCAATCGATCATCTACTTGGGCCTTCGGAGAAGAGAATGGGCAAGAGCTTGAAGCTCACTGTCATGATCGGCCGGTTGATGATCTGAGAGTGCGCCACTCCTAGGCCTATCCATCGAATCAATTAGGGCTTGGTGCGGCATAGGCTCCAGCGGGTTGGACAGCATGATTCCGTACTGGAAATCGTGCTGCTGCATCCCTGCATGATACGGTCTGGTTTCCTCTTCTTTTATTCTCAAGTAGTTGTGTGCAGAGTCCGAGCTACTGGCCAGGGACATGGACAGAGCGGAGGTGGGACCTGGCTGCTCCATGTTCAGCTCCGACGACTGGTCGAATTGCTGCTGCATATAGTCATGAGCTGGACCGGGAGAGAACGACAAGCCCCCCATTTGTTGTTGCTGCTGCTGTTGTTGATGCTGTTGTTGCTGTTGAAGCTGGTGGGCAGCTGCAACCGCGTGCCTATCCGCTAACTGTGCTTGAACCATCTCCAACTCCGCTTGCAAACTTGCCACCTGCATGGATGATGTCGATCCACATTTGATCAGTTGCCAATCTAGAACGTATAACGTATTCAAGTCGACTTCACCTTCGACTGTGGAATCCACGTCTATCTTGAATCTGTAATCCTCAAGAGGAACAGGAACAATTTCATGCGTGACTGTTTATAATAACACCAGACAGAGCTAGTAAACAATGCAAATCACTAGAGAGACCTCTGCCAAATACATGAGATACGTCGTTCATGAGCTGCAAGTACGTCTTCAAGCTCAAGTGCACTCCACAAGTGCCGAAGATCAACACGATTCATTGAAGAATTTAACCGCGACGTAATAAAGAACCTGATCTGAAGCGTTATGACAAGCAGTTCGTCTCGGAGGGGCAGCAGCTACAGCTCTTCATCTCGAGCTTGCTGCATGAATTCTTAATAGATCACGTGGAATTGGGATTCTCTAAGGATCGGTAGAAGAACCTTGAATTAGGTTACGATGATGCTCTTATGACCACTGCTCTCGCCTTGCCTGGTTTTCTTGATTCACAGCTGCTTTGAAGACAAACAACATGGACCTTGCATAAGCCAAGCAGACAGGAAATTAACGGTCGCTTCTGATCAGGGCCAGACAACGAGCGAGCTCTACACACATGACCCGCGGTGCAATATGATCTGCACTCGAGCGAGGACTATAAGATTCACGTCTTATCCAATTGTTTGTTGCAAGCAGTTGATATAGAACGTCGCAGGGATATTATTATTGCCGACTGAAATTGACTGTTGGTTACAAGAAAGCAGCACGATCGAGGAGCTGCACACTAGAGACTCGATCGCAACACAATTTACGTTCCGCTTGCAGAACTTGGTTGAATCTCCTCAATCTCTAGGTCACGATGCATCTAGAGATTGTCTGCTAGCTGCAATCCGGCTAGCTGCAACTTGTCCGTCACGATCCATCGTTTAGGCCGCCGCACCCGCTAGCTGCAACGTGTCTGTCACGATGCATCGTTTAGGCCGCAGTACTCGCTAGCTGCAACTTGTCTGTCTCAACTGATATAAGAGCTACTTGAACGAGCTCCCTAGACAATCTATTGGGAATTCTCGAGATCGAGATCACGATGCAAGAGTATAGATGAACATGTACACTAAAGAGTTGAGCGAGCCAAAGAAATTTATCATCTAGGGCACATAATTAGCTGTTGCCTTAAGGAGGCGGTGAAAGACGGAATCTGAGGAATATATATCAAGTAGTGCGAGCTCACTATCGATAAAAACTCAGTCTCGTGTACGAAACACGAGAGATGTAGAAAGAGCTTGAGTTTGATTTGCTTGGTCCACAGCGATAGTCTACAGCTCGGGTGCAGTAGATGCAGCAGCAGGTCAAGAAAAGCTGGAATATCCTTTCACCGAACGCACATGCTACAAACATAGACTTCGTACAGGCTAAAACTGTTGGTTCCAGGCACAGGAAGATGATCGGTTTGGGCTTCCCTTGGTTCGCATCATCTTGTAAGACAAGAGCTCGAGATGAAACTTGTCCAGAGTTCATTCCTAGGCTCAAATATATCGAGGCTCCTCGCGGGAAGTTCGATTGCGAGCCGCGTGCAAGCACGCATCCCAAGCTTGTGAGAAAGACGACAATGGATCATACGACGTGCCGGACTAGTTATCCGAACGGCTGTTGATTCAAGGGTGCACATGAGAGAGAGATGATCATGTGATGTGCACTCGACTGGGGTTTGCTTGGTTAGAAGAAGAAGAAGGTAGAAGAAGAAGGGGTGAACTCACCTGTTGCTGGAGAGCGAAAATAGTGGCCACGCAACCATAGACGGGATCCGAGAGCCTCGCTTGTGCCTCGTAACTGATGGTGAGCACCGCGTCGCAGCGGCGTGGCATCGGAATATGCATCAAAAGCTTAGCTACATTGCTGGCCCCGAAGATCTTGTGCACTGCCGCAAACCTGGCCGCGCCTTGGTCTGCCCCGAAGTAGGGTGCGAAGATGCAACCTCGCACGCATTTTCGTCGCAGAAACTTGCAAGCCCCGCATGGTGCTCCACTGCTCATGGACACCGTGGTGTGTGATGATGATGCACTACTAACCCCTGCTGCAGCAGGTTCTCTAGTAGTGCTACCCCGCGGAGCTGCTGCTGCCGCCGAAGACCCTGGCCCACTAGTCCTTGCCCTAGCCGAACTCCTAGCAGCACTCTCTAGCGCCTTTAGCCCTGAGCCTCTCTCTCCTTTGTCCCGGCGCTCCGAAGACTCTACGCGCTTTTTGCCCGTGGCCGGCGCGTCTCCTTCCTTTGTCGACTTGTCCTCACCTCGATTCTGTTCCAGATAATCTATTGCACCTCCTCTCCAGTCATGCTCCAGATTCCTATCTTGGAACGATGTCCAGCTCACGGCATGATCAATAAGCGGTCGATCCCTCTCTCGTCCCCACGTCTCCAATTGCTCTCTCTCTCGCGGAGATCCTTGGGTTTCGTCTGCCGGTCTTTTACCACCTCGGCTGTTGTCCCCCCCGGATTGCGATGATGCTTGCTGCAGTGGCCACAGGTCGCGACCCTCCAACTTGCTGTCCACGTCCGCTGCGATCTCTCGCAGCGCACTGCTTCCCCGTGGTCCCGCCAGCCTGCTCAAGCTGTGCAACCTCCTACGCTAGCTAGCCGCCCTGCTCTTCTGTTGGTGTAATCTTGCGCTTGCTGCAGATGAAACTAATGTGCTGCCTCCAGGTGCACGACCGTGCAGAGGCTCATCATGGGTTTCTCTCTGGTGGACTAGTGTGTACTCGGGCGAGCGTGCGCGACAGAAAAGAATGGGGCAAGGGCATGCACGCAGCGTTTCTAGGCACGCTTGAGACGTGTCGGAGACGGAACCAGGGCAGGAGCGCCAGGCAGGCTGGCGATGCGGCAGGGCAGCTATTCCTGTCGTTCCACCCTACTCTAGGCTGCTGCTGATGGCGCCGTTCTGCCCCTCGCATGTGGGCCCCAGCTCCCGTCCCCCTTCTTCTCCGGAGCCCCAGTCCGCCCTCTCTGTCTCTCTCTCTCGGTCTTTCTTTATCTCGTAATTCTTCACTTAGTGTCCAGACAAGCACACGCGCACACACCAGCCAAAAAGCATGCGCAAATGGTGGACGTAGTCCACTAGCTTCTAGACTGCCGCAGACAATGGGTCACAGGACAATAAAAATTCTAACAATGTAGCTAGCTGCCGGAAATTAAACCACCTACCACCTTTTGACAAACAAGCGTGTAGAATGTCTAAGAACTCCGTCTTTCCATTAGGCTACTGTGATCACAGATTCTGTCAGAGAATTCTAGTAGGAGATCATCGATTGTGAAAACAAAAAACAAGCGCGAAAAAAAAGGCCCGACGTACAACTAGTCACCACAATAATAATTAACAAACAGGCGGCAATTCAACAAGCTAGTCGACTAGAGGACCACGATCTCGATGGTTGTAAAAAACAAACAAACAAACAAAACGAACTCGTATACACAGTTGCGGATAGATCAATAGCTACTGCTAGTGCCTGACTACATTAACAAAAGAATTCCTGTCATGAATGCGCACCCGTCAGGCACATGGATCGATTCTCTACTGCCGACGACCGATCGACCGTTACTGTTTTGCTGATTCATCATCGCTAGGCTAACAGCAAATATTGTCTTTGTTGTATGTTGTTGCAACTACTCTCAGTTCTTCCCGATCGTCATCCCCGGCCGGATGATCCCCACTGCCCATGGATGGATCTACGATCCTGCAAAAAACCAAATCTGCGGATCTGATGCAGCGCACCTACTACTACTCCTGCACTAATTCCTTGATCTCCAACCTCCGGCCAGCTTCACCCGCAACGGTTACCACTAGCAACGTGGTACAAATCCAGACCACCCGATGGCCTGTATCTAACGGTGGACATGAGGCGGATCATTCACAAACTTCATGACATGTTTTATTGTAGAGTAATGCCCCAGGCTGTGGGCATTACCAGAATAAGGGCCCTATTGAGGCGGAGCTGAGGTGGGCCTGATTCCAGTAATGCTCATGGCCTAAGGTTTTACCTGAAGGAAAAATTGACAATTTTGTTATTTGAGAAAAATTTCCCATTATATCCTATGGGTACAAATATTGTGAGGCCTTTCGGAAAATGGAATAAGTCTTGCAGGTGTGAGTGTTTTGTTTTTCAAAATGCCCCATGGGTTCTTCCACTTGATAAGCATTCCACCAAATACACTACATATCTTGTGAGAGGTTTTTGGTTGTAAGGGTCCAGCCCTAGTATCAGGGCATTACCAGGGTAAGGGCATGATCTAGGAGATCACTGATTTGATGTAGTGTAGGGTGCCTTAGATAGGATGAGGGCATCAGAAGAGTAAGGGCCTGAACCAGTGTTTATTTTAAGAAATTTTGGTTTGTTTCCAAAGTGGCAATCATCCATAGGAAGATCTAGGAAAAATTGTGATCATCCTTAGGAATTTTTTGCCAAATCTGGCAATAAATCAGATATGAAGTACACATTTTTAATCATCTTCTCATATTTTTGGCTAAACACTGAAAACCAAATATAGAAAATCTGACTAATTTTGCTCTTTTTTCCCTCAGTTCTGGACAATTGAAAACCTTCAAAATCACTTCACTTTCGAATTTCACTTTTTGACAAAATTTCACCACTAAAGTAAAAGGCTGGCGTTCACTTGTGACGGCCAATTGCCAATCAATGTTGGACAAGTATTAGAATATGTATGAACCCCCCCCTTCAGGTACCATGGCAGTTCTTAAACTTTTATAACCATGGCTCTTAAAAAAAAAATCAAAATACCCAGTGCTGACATATAATCACAGAATGTTTTTGAGGAAAAAAGTAAAATAGTCACCCACAAAACCACCAATTTTTTTGCCCTTTCTCTGATAAAACCCAGTGGGATTTTTAGGTTTTGGGGGAGCAGGAGGCCAGGAATTAAAGGGGATGCAATGCTTCTTAATTTGATAAAAAAATTTCTCAAATAAGTGAAAGTGGTGGTTCTCTGATTCTAATTTTTTATTAAAGAAAACTTGTTTACCAGTGGTTATAATAACAAAACCAAATGTAACTGCCCAACACTAGCCTAGTGCAGATCCCAGATTAATGGTAATGCTATCCTAGTCTTCCTCTACCCTACATAAAGAAAGAGGCCAATGGAAGAGATGAAACAAGACAGATGTAAAATCAGTGGCTTAGATCAACCAATATAGAACTTTATGAACCCCAGGTCCCAAATAGTTGGAAATTTTGGAACCCTCCTTGAAAAGAAATATACCCTCCCCTATTTGGAGGTAAATTACACCAGATAGATGTGACTCTGTTGTTCACTAAAAACATTTTCATATTGGTATGCAACACTTGGACATGTGCATGACATGGAAGCTTGCACATGATCATGTACCTGAATAGGGAAGTTATGTGTGAGACTCATGCAAGGAAAGCGATTTGTGATACAATTTGATCTGGAACTTGCAAATCCCCCCTCAACCTTCCATTTCCATCACCACTGCCAACAACAGGTTTCCTTGAGGTCATCATGAAAGTTATAAGGTATATTTGTAGAACACAATTTTTTTTAAAAAAAAAATTGTTCTTGAAACTCTCTTTAATGCAAATAAGGTTCCATCTCTTTCATGTTTGGGGGATTTAATGTCACTTGGTGTGGCTTTGAGATTTCATCTTTTGCATTTCAAAAAGGTAACTTCCCTGACAATACAATTCCGTGAAACACACAAATGAAAACCAAATATCAAGATAGGGAAAATCACGCTTCTATTACTTTTGTGGGATTTTGAACTTCTGAATCCCCAAGGTCCAAGCCCACCACAACTACTAACATGTTTCTTGGTCATAAAGAGATTTAAATGCCACTTAATCATGTACATACCTGGGTCATGAGGATTGCTTAGGGCCACTTTAGACAAGGGTCCAGGGACCAAGGGTTCAGGGACCAAAAGTCCAGGGACCAATTTGAACCAAATTGAACTTTGAATAGGACCTTTCTTCACACTTTAAAAAAACACTTAAGGAGAATGTCTAAAGTCTCAGGGTCCAATTCAAGGGTCCAATATCAAAAATGTGTGAGTGACATGTGAGTGGATTATGTTCACCTTTGGCTTCTTTTTTTTTGGGTCTCTTATTTTTCATGGTTTTAAAAATTTTCTGTTTTTATTTATTTTAAACTCTTATTGATCTTCTTTCTAGCTTTTTCATTTTTTCATTTTTTTCTTTCAACACAATCACTTTCTTTCTTGGTGCTCTCTTGTTTGAAATGGGAATTGGTTTAGGAAACTCTTGTAAATCCAAATCCCCTTGCACTTGTGAAAATTAACATTTCAACCCTTCACTTTCTGTCCTGCCTGATTCAACTCAAAAGTTTAAAATGCATTTCTTCTAGCAACCACTTTTTGAGGATCCACAAAATCAGTCATGTCAACTCTAAAATTGGTCAAAATGGAGCTAGTGTGCTCTCAACAATATCCTGAATCCATAGCATGTTTTTCATTTCCATAAAGTTTGAGCAACAAGGATTTAAAAAGTAGTGAAAAAAATAAAATAAAATGAACAATGTTGAACCCTAGGTTACACTTTGATTCTCCAAACGATGAGCTTTCCTTTAAGATTTTTTTTGCTCTGGACCAATTGGTTTTCCCTCTAAAATTCTAAAATGATGTTGTGTAAGTTAAATCACAATTTGATTTGTCTTGGTCCTGGACCCTTGTCTAAAGTGACCCTTATCATGCACATGTTCAAGAACACCCCTAAACTATGAACCATGAACCTACGATGTAGCATATATCAGCTGTCAACCATGATTTACTTACCCTAAACACTAATCAGATGACTGGATGATATTTTGGATGGATGATGATGGAGGGATGAATGACAGTAATCATCATTATTTTTTTAAATGCCACTAATATATAGGCCACAAACATTTGTTCCTTTTACTTGTGGCAAATTTTACATTGTAGTCTAATGGTTTTGGCATGCTTATTCATTAAGAACTGTCCATACTCCTCACCTTGGGTACCTTGGGTGTTGTTTGACAAAAGAAAAGAAAAGAAAACCACCCAAAACCCAAAACCGTTTTCCATAACTTTGGAATATGGAATAGTCCATGTTCTGTGACAATAATAGAAATCTATTTACTCAAAACTTTTGATAGATTCATTGTGATCTTCAAAGGGGTGGCGAAACCACTTTTTTTTGGGGGGGAAAAATTAAGTGGTTGGTGGATTTGACATCAAAAAGCATTAGCACAAAAGAAATAAATAAATAAAAACAACCCAAAACCAAACAGACCGTGTTTCAATACAAAAGGACAAAACAACCTACAACCACTTTCAGTAGAGGCTGGGAAGCAAGTAGTCTCGGTTCTGAAAAGCCCTCATCTTGGTGAATCATATCCAATACCCAGATGGACTTGGAGGATCCATTTGAAATTCCCAAAAAAGTCATTTTTGGCTTATCAGGCATTTAGGGGTTAAGCCGCCACAGTGTTGTTGCCAAATCGATGTTCTAGACTCGTTCTTCCAACTATTAAACAATTATAGATGGTTTGCAGGCTATAGTTGGTAAATTATAAGCACACTGCAGGTGGCAAACAGCTGCTCCTCTAAGATTGAACTTCCTTAAGTAGGCTTTTAATCATTGGCTACATGAACCATCACGATAACCAAGTGAATTGAACAGTCAATGACAATCTGGATCTTTCTGAACTTAGCTGATCCCCATGTTGCAATTAGTGGCTTTTTTCCTTAACTTTGTAATATCATACATTTTTAGACAACTTAGCCAAATTTGGCTAGAAACAAACCATGAAAGTATAAATATTTAAGCATCCCTTAATTTATACTGTTAGCTACATATGGGAACATGATGTAAAATGTGGAAATTTTCCTAGTAAGATATTCCATATTTGGTGATGAGGCACCTCAAAAAAACACACTTATATTTATTCATTCCACCAATTTGATGAAATAAAGAAATTCCAAGACAAGAAAAACACTTGTTGCAGTAATGCTAGGGAGGGAGAATATATGTCACCCAGAACCTTACTGACCTGTTTCAAGAAGGTATTATTCTCACTATTTGTAAAACTGACAGACCACAGATCCCAGATTAAACCTAGTTTGTTTGTTTACAGAGTAATAAGACAGAAAATCAAGTCCAAAAATGACCCTATCACACAGTCATCTTACCCTTTTGTACATCAGACAGCCATCCAAACTACTTACAGAGCTCTTCTGCAAATCATTTGGCGCCTAATTGAAAACATATGAGTACAACCCCAACCAATGCTAAATTCTAGACTTGTGCTAGATACTCACCACTCAGGTGATAGATGTATATGTGTGTGTGGGTGTGTAGTCCAGATAAAGGTCGCCAAGCTCCTTTATTCTAATGTACATGTGAACTGTCCAACCCTACCCCACCATATTCTAGTGGTTCACTCCTTGCTTGACATCTTTCCAATCTCCCCCGCACTTTCTGCAACCGAAAAAAAAAAAAAAAAAAAAAAAAAAAGAAAAGGGGTAACCAAGTTAAACCCTTTAAAATCAAAAGAAAAAACAAAAATATTAACCCCCCTGTGAAGAAAGAAAAAAAGAA
>Ga0116229_10011777_pt1 | contig 12798 bp, 10 predicted proteins | sample S1TSphgellanicum_3_FD_87313 | JGI IMG/M metagenome (GOLD analysis project Ga0116229, IMG submission 87313) | Host-associated microbial communities from peat moss isolated from Minnesota, USA - S1T2_Fc - Sphagnum magellanicum MG | ecosystem: Host-associated > Plants > Peat moss > Unclassified...
AAAAGCATAATAGGCAATTATTATGCTTTATAGGTAGGTGTAGCAAGGTACTAATTTGCCCTACTCAAAATTGAAAAACCCATATTACTAAACCAATCAAAGAAATTGAGAAAAAGTGAGCTAAAAGTGGAGAGGAAAAGAAGAATTACAAATTTAGGGAAGGTAGACAAATCTAAAATAAAACAAGATGTGTTATACATAGTGGCCCTCCCATTAATTTAATATCAACAATTGATATTTATGATAAATTGTTCATAGCTAGGGGAATTTTTTTTTAATTTTTTTTTATTGTAGATTATGTTGTTGTAAAAGAACAAAATTCATGATTTATTTTTTTCCCTCATTTTTTTACCTCACATTAGTTATGAGGAACCCTAAAGGGATCTCACATTAAATGATGACATGTTCTAGGAACTTATTTAAACATTTAAAATTTTGTTACCAAACCAAAACCAATAGGGAAATGTTGTAACATAAGGTTTGGCACCATGTGCCATGGCCATGATTTTAAATTAGGAACATTATAATTTAAAATATAATAATAATAATAATATATTAATATAAGAATTTAATAGCATATGTTAAATATAATATATATTGACTATCCTGGAGTTGGTTTTAAAAGGTCTAGAATGGCTAAGGAGCAAATTTTCTCAACCCCCTTGCATCCATGAGTCCCAACCATTTAGGCTAGTATGCCAAAAACAAACAAAAAGGGTTCCAAGGATACATAGTATTGTAAATCACTTTTTGTTTGGTTATTGTACTAATCAAATTCATGGCCCTTTTATGTCTATAATTAACCAATTTACAGGGTGAGGTATATATCATTTTATTTGGTCAAATATGATAACCCGAAAGCCATAAAAAGAAATGAAACTTCAAGTTTTGCAAAAAGAAGATAAATTTACAAAATTGCCTAGAAATCAAAATAGTTTAAAATGATGATTAGCGGTCAAATCTAAATTTTTGCACTAGGATGACAAAAAAATTCAATTTTATTATTATTATTATTGAAACGTAGAAGTACTTTCCATTGTGGGTTGGAGGCAAACACAAAATTTCTTTGCTTAGAAGGAGAATCTCAAACCATTATACTACTACCTTTTGTGGTGACTGTTGAAAAATATAGACATTTTGTGCTTATGCCTTGAAACATGTGATTTAACACATTTGAAGACATGAACCACTGCATTCAATAATCTCCATAATACAAACACCTTTGTTTTGTCACATTTCATATCAAATTGGTGCCCATAACAACATTGTAAAACTAGATTTGTATAATGTCATTTTTAAGGTTAATCTTCTAACGCAACAATGACATTTACAATTCATTTTTAAGTCTATAGAGTTATTCCTAAAGTCACCCTGACCACCCTGTCTTTGGCCCTGCTTTCACCCCCTATCCCCTTTTTCAGTGGTATTCACAAAGTAAGGAAGTTTTATTAAATCTCAGTATGAAATTATACTGAAACTCAATATTTAATGCAGAAGGTTCGAGACTAATTATAATAGTTGTACAGGTAGGAGCAGTGAAAATATATGTAGCAGCAGTCGAGTCGCTGAGGAAAAAGGAAAGACACAATGAAACTCAGTTTACCACCAAAATTGTCCCAGTTATTTCGTTTTGTAAAATTTTCATTTCCAGTTACGTGTTTGATGCTCTGTTATGCCGAAACTGACCGTTGTCGCCCCCCAATGGCGGGACTTTAGGGATAACTCTATTGTCCAAGTTTTATCATGTTATTTGAAAGTTAAATTGAACCCAAATTAGCTAAGAGTAGTCAATTATGTCCACTGGGTCATAGGTAATCTCATACCAATTGCAACTCATTCTTCAAATGTAACAACTTTGTTGGGATTATGATTAAACTTTTCTGATCAATAATGCAGACCCATTCCCAATATGCTATTAATCAACATTTGGAGATAGTTTTTACCCAATTTTGGTACCTTTTGCTAAGAAGGGAACCTCTAATAACCACTATAACCAATGTTTTAATTTTTTGGAAGGTTGCAATTTGTCCTTGACTTTGCAATATAGATCTAAATGAAGTAAAATTTGGAACATGCTACAACATAAGGGATAAAGAGCACCAACCTTGTTGCATGAAAGGTTGGAAAATAAATGACCTTTCAAATGAAAGTCATCCTCAAAATTGAAGGGAAGGATTGTGACACATTCATTCTATCACTTTATGTGGAGGCCATGGGATTCATCAGCTAAAACCTATCAAAATTTTGGGTAGGGTTTTTGGGTGGTGTCACAACAAGGGCTTTTCAAGAGCTAGTGAATAAAATTGATTTATGCAAAATCTGAACCCCATTCATATATAATTGAGTTTCAACAACAAACAAAAACTACCAAATTCTTAAAATTTGTTGGAAATACCTGACAAGAGGTTAGGTTAGGTGGAAATATATTATGAAAGCATTGTTTTTCTATTGAGGATATATTATCCATGTTGTATTTTTTTTGTTTGATGTGTATTTAGTTTTGGATGCTTTGCCTTGATGGAATTGTAGGAAAATGGATCCAATTGAATTTATGTCAATTTCACTTTCTTGGCAATTCCAATTATTGGTTTTTATTTTATTTTTTTGGCAATGTCCTTAGTGAGTTCAATAGTTAAACAAATGATTTCAATGCATATTGTCTACCTAGGACTGATGCTCAGCAATATTTATTTCATTAAGAGAGCAAGAAGTGTATGAATATGATCTCACACTTTCAGATTTTCAAAGAATTGAACCTTAAACCTATTGGTTATGAACAATCAATTCAAAACACTAGGCTACCACACTATATTCACAAACTCATCTTAGGCTTAGCATATTTATTCCATATCCTCAAAATCTTAAAATATTTAAAATGGGTCTACCAAAAAGCAAAATGCCTGTTCCTACAAGGGTTTCATTTTTCAAAATACTCACCTCTTTTTTTCAATTTTTTTCCCATTATAAACAGAGGGCATCCTACACATGATGATGTTTTACATAATTGATTTTTTAGCCACATTTTGCCCAAGCATGTGCAAAACTACTCCCTCATCCAAATTTATCGAGTCATTCCACTTGGATGTTCCTACTCATGTATGTACTTTCATCCAAGTGAAACAACTAGATAGATTTGAACAAGGAATAATTCGATTAGGCACAAGGTGAAACTTATTGAATTTGTACAAATCTTGTGGAAAGAATGTGAGTGGAAGTCCATAAAAAAATGTTATGGCCAATGAAATATTTGTTTGTGTGAGAAAAAGGATAGTTACTTCATGCAATCCATAGGTGAAAGTGGCTTAAGAATGAAAGACTATAAAATTAACAACCCTTTAAAATAATGGGTAAAAATATATACATGCTCTTCACCATGTGTTTTTGAGCTACCATTAAAATAATTGAAACATAAAAATTATAAAAGATCTAAAAAAGTTTTAGGAGCTCAGTTACATGCTACGTACCTTGTAATCAAGATTATCACCACAATTGAACACCACGCATTGAATCCCTAGTGCTTTCCCTAGATCTTTTGTGGTCTCGGTTTTCCCTGTACCAGCAGGTCCAGCGGGAGCACCTCCAAGCTTGAGGTGCAATGCTCCCGTGAGTGTCATATAGCAACGGTCAGTAAGGGGAGTAATCACAAGGCGTGGTTGTGCACCTATTTGCATGCACACAATTTGTGTTTGTCGAGTCGCATGCTAATTAACAAGAGTGCAAATTTAATTGTATTACATAATTAAGCAGCCCTTTTATAATGGAGATCAGAGTTTGCCAAATTCTATGGAAGGTGATTTTGATTGTTGGGTTGTCATCATGGGAAGGATCCACTGATTTGTATGATTTTTTGCAAAGGAAACTAAATTTCACCTTCTATTGTGAATTACAAATTGTAACTAGGGATGGACTTCTTCCAAATGATACGGCTTTTTCCGAAGGGAAGTGGGAAATAGAGCTTTTGGGATGATTTCTTGGTTCTCACTCTCTTTTTTTGGGTGTTTACACAATAAAGTTATCCCTAAAGTCAGGCAATTAGGGGGCAAGAACGGCCAGTTTCGGCATGATAAGGAATCAAACACTGAACTGAGAATGAAAATTTGACAAAACAAAATAACTGGGACCCAAACTAGTTTTTCCAACAATTTTGGTGGTACACTGAGTTTTTCGTGCTGTCTTTCCTTTTTCATGAGCGCTTCCACTGCTGTTACATATATTTTCACTGCTCCCTAAACCCTACGTGTACAACTACTATAATTACTCTTGAAACTTGTGCATTACTGGGATTTAATAAAATTTCCTCACTTAGCGGATACCACTCAAAGAGTGGATAGGGGGTGAAAGAGAGGGTGACTTTACCACAACTCTAATGGTTTTCAGTTTGACACAGTGAATTCAAAATAATTTTTTAAAAAATTCAAAATAAGATTGACCTAGCATATTTAGACCTGAGTGTCAAATTTTTAAATATTCAGATTGCGGCTATTGACCCAATTTTTTTTTAATTAAATTTTTTGATTTAAGAAAATTTCAGCCATTGCCAAAACTGAAATTGGCCACCAATTCCAGATTTAAATATAAAACACTCAAAGCATCCCCATTGACACCCTGCACAATATACTTAAGATGAAGAACACTGAAGTTTAACATTGGTTTGGACTAGTAAGATGGCTTTGGGTCAATATTTGTGCACAAGGTGCTGCAATAGGCACTACATTGTCTAACAATTGCTCTTGGTTAACCAGATAGAATGATTAGTCCAAGTGGTTTGCTATTAGTAGTCTCCCATCTTTTATGTTCTTAAATTTTCATGTTTAAGGGTGGGGTGCTTAGAAACAGCAAGCCATTCTGGATGTGAAAAATACAGTAGTGTTGAGATGATTATCATTATGAATAAGTATCTTCAATTTTGTAAGAGTTGGCTTCAAGTTAGGGTGGAGTATCGAGGTTAACTTGACCCCTTTATTTTAAAAGATCAAAACATCCCTCTCTATAAATTAGGTGACATCTAATTTTTCCACCATTCAAAAGACTAAATTAGTCTATTATTTGTATGTATCCTATTGTAGGATTAGTTTATTCCTCAACTTAATCATTTGGGCCCTCATCACCAACCATGGTTTTTTCCCCAATTTCCTCAAGTAGGTCCAATGGTGAGGATCCCAGCAATAATTAGCATTAAATGGTGACTGTCCTAGGCTAGATGTAACAATTTTATAAAAGTGCAAGAACAAGTGACAACCTAGGTCTAGATCTAGATGTGGCTAATTTAATTTTTTATTTCCAAAAATCTTTTTAAATCATTTTTGGTGGGTTTTTCATTTTCTGAAAAAAAAAATTCCAAGTTGCAAAAATTCTTTTTAAAAAATGCGAGAGAGAGAGAGAGAGAGAGAGAGAGAGAGAGAGAAAAGCCTCAAACAAAGAGTGGGATAAATGGAACAAAAATTCCCCACTATCCATTGGTGTGAATCCAACGTAAGGGCCATTGTAGGCATAAGATCCCTCCCACTCTTCACGGATAGGCATAAAAATGCCCTTCTCCTATGCCTTGTGATCTATGTATTTTCAGGTTCATGATAGTGTTCACTTAGTGCTTTATGTTGGGGAAAGCCTACTCTTAGATGACATTCCCAGAATGCAAGACTGGCCTATATATATGTATAGTTGAATATTCTTCTATTTAAAAAAAAGCCATGTTTCTGCACATTGTTCAAGCAAGTAGCCAGGAAACAAAAGGAATTTAATAATTGTTTTCTACTTTCATAGCTGGTCTATAGCCAAACGTGGCTAAATCTCCTTGTGGACGATCGCCATTGTGGCAACATCATAAAATTGGGGGGGGGAAAAAACACTAATTTGGACATAGTAGAAAGTTTGATAGTTTGTCACAAACTGGTGCACTTGACTCTTTGCACACAATAAACAACAAAGAATGTGTCAAGGGAAAACTTTGTCTCAACAAGGAAAATGTTGCCTACAGTAATATAACATCCTTTTTCCATGTGGAAGAAGTTGATTTCAACTTTGAAGAAGTCCATTAACTTCCCATTTGGAAGAAGTTCCCTTTCTTTTTTGGACCAAGTTTCAAAAGTACCAAAGTCTTTTAAGCTCAAATCCACAATCCAATGGTCTGAATGAAGAAGTATTTGGTCATTTTTTTGGCATGCAAGCGATGATATGATATGCCATACGCACCCAAGTATTCATATGCATATATAAATTTGGCATTTGTTTGCCGGACAATACAATCTTCCAATACATCATCCCAATAGTATCGTAATTGCATTTGCCACCCAAATTCGGTCGATTTGAAAATCTTCTCTCTGAACCCATAACCATAGAATCCGAGTTACATAGTGAAAATTTCATGTTTCCTCTCCTTTTTTTTTCCCCCAAAAGCTCAATCCACTTTTTGGCTAAGTATAGGGTTAGGGTTGAGAGATAGTAGTGGTAACAAAGGAATGAACAAATAAATGCAATTTTTTTGCATTCGAATAGTAATAATCTTCTTCCTTGTGAACACTTCACCATTTACAATTATTGACAACTTGCTAGAAACCTCGAAAGAAAGAGAATCAAAGATACATTTATTTCAACAAGTACTATTACAACAACAATATGAACCAAGTGAAAAATTGGCCTTTTTGGGTGGTTGTTGTGGTTTATGAATCACTTTTCTTTTGTTGATATTACCACCCATATCGCCCACCTAGGTGTAACCGATTAGTATTCTTTTAGACGATCCAAGGTTTTGCAACCCTAGGTCTTTACAATGCTTCATATTTCACTTATTGCTTAACTAGGTGACAATAATACACATCTTACATAGAATTGTTCAATGTAACAAATGTGGGGGTGGTAGCCCAGGTCCTAGAAAAAGGAAATCAATTGAGCGTGGTTTCAAAAACATCATGTACATATATGATCAAAATTAATATAAGATTTGTTACCAAATTTTGGTAAATAACTTTGATTATCAAATACTTATACAAGAGTACCACCCAACTAACAAATAGTAGCTTCAATTGTGCTAGCAAAAAGTTGGCATGAAGAATACCTTCTTTTCAGATTTACCTCCTTTTAGCAAGTGGGTTCTATTTAGTTGCAACTATGAGGGCCCCATCCCCAAAAGGGTTCAATATCCCCAATGATGTATTACCTAGGAGAAGAGGTCTTTAGTCAATAATTAGCATGTAAGATCCATTGAGAGGATCGGATAGGCATGCCTAGAAAATCTTACCTTCAAGGCATTTTATTTCCAACAACAAAATCTCCCATAAGTTTAGGGGGAAACTTGGTGCATGTGCAACCTAGTGCATAAGTTTCATGTGCATTACAAAGTGGTGGATTTGTGTTGATCTGTCTATGCTATTTCCCTAAATGGAAAAAAAAAAAAACTTTTAATGATGTAGGGAAAATGGCCATGGGGAAGATCACATAGCATTATGTAATTCCCATATAAACCCAATGAATTGAGGTACAAAAGTTTCCAATTTGATGATAGTTGGAGTTGATGATGAAACATGACAACATAAAACATCATGTGAGTATAGTAAATATGATGGATTGCAACTCGCAATTCACTTCAATGAAACCAACAAAATCAATGTATTCGATGCTCAATACACACCATTCTTAATTTACCAAAATGGACATGTAAAAAGGGGAAAGTTTATTTGCTTGTTAAAATCCATGCCATAGAAAAAATTGCATTTGAATTGAAAAGGTTCTTTTCTTGGAGACTTATAGGTTTTTATTGACATGTTTGATGTATGTCTACCCCTTAGATTTAGATGATGATATCAAGCATAAATTGTGATTTTAGACAAATATTATGGGTGTCAAATTGGGGTATTTGAAAATCGACGTATTTTGATGATATTGCCTTGATACTTTTTACAAATCCTCAACAAATTCATTATAGAAATCAGAAATCTTTTTTCAAATGGTCAACTAATATAGCATGGATGCCCATTTCAAGTTTATTCAAAAAAATAGAATTTGTTAAATGAATTGGGTCACATGGTTTTCTTTTCATTGTGCGATTTAACCCTTTAGGCATCGTCAAAGTGACTAATAGTTCCTACCATTGGGCTACCACACCACACATGGGACAAACTTACATGTTCTTTTTTATTGGTTCACATCAACATTTCATAAATCAAAATACAAAAATAGGGCATTGACTCTATTTTCCGAATGTATTTAATCCAATATGTGCAATCTACATTGCATATTTCTTCATTATGATACTATTGTTGGGTTTATTGGTCATAACAATAACTTTAAAAATTGAATGAACCGTAAATATTATCAAGCAAATTGGTAGCAATTCAATGGGAATTTGTGAACCTTTTTTTACCTAACCATATCATCAACAATGTCCCGAGCATGAACATCAATGGTAATAAGTGCTGTAAGGATTTTTCGATCAAGAGGGAGTAGTTCACCACGCACAAGCACCGATAACTCCTCTAATTGTTTGATGCATAAAACCAAGCTCTTTGCTAACATGGCTTCCACCGTCTCAACATTTGGGGCTGCCAAATTCCCTTCAACCAACACACACCAGTACACCTAGAAAGCATAATGGAATTAGCAAATCCTATAGAGTTTGTAAATATATGGAACAAATGAGTATAGTGAGGTGTGAAAATTAGCCATCACAAGGCCAATAATTTAATGGGTATGGTCATTGGTGGCATATGAAGTCATGGAAATTTACCATGAGTCATTGTAGATTGTCCACCCATCTCTACATGAGTAGGACTAATTCACCCACCCACCTTGGCTTCTTAATGGGACAAATTATGGTGTATACTTGTTATCCCATAAGTTTTCGGTAGAGAGACAAACAATTAGATAATTGTGTTTGCTATGTGTGGCATTGAGCTTATGGCCAAGTATGGGTTGCAATAGAGTTTGTGTAATATTGTTGGATAAGGACTAAGATATGAAGCAAATTAAATATATATGTTTTTGGGTGATGTTATATTGTTCCAATTATTTTTGTGTAATAAAGAAATCCAATTCTTAAACATTGGTTTCTTGATTAGTCCCAATATGATGTTTCTTGCACCAACCAACTAGGTAATCCAAGCTATTATGTATTTCACATTCGTTTCTAGATAGGGGAAGTGACAAAGAAATATGGAACATATGATAAGAGGAGGATATTGTTGTAGTACCTTGGCCATTTCAACACATGTTTGTTGAATAATTAATTAATTTTGAAGATTTTATTTCAACAAATGATAGATTTCCAAATATTTCATGCCAAAATGTACTAAATTTATCTCTTTTTTTTCCAAATTAAACACCCCTTCTCTATAAAGTATGACTTAAACAATGTAGCCAAACAAAGGTAAGAATTATTTTGGTAAGAATTACAATGAACTAAAACATTTTGAGATGTACAATATGAACCGTATTGCTATGCATGTTTGAAATGGAATGATGCAAGAATGGTTATATATTTTTAGATTCTTGACACCTACATGATATAACACACTTAATTTGAAGGAAAGAGGTGATTTTTTATTATCATAATTTGGAAATGTAGCTAGGAAAAATAAAGATTTAAAATTTAGTTTGTCATAGGTGAAAATGGTCACATGTGTTGGCTTTCTCTAAGACATCACTCGTGTCACCTTCAAACTTAAGACATGTGTTGGGTCTCTCTAATGTTTTAGATTTGAAGGTGACTCGAGTGATGTCCGTGTTGTTACTATCATTGACATTGTTGTAAATAATTTACCTATACCTATATTCCAAACCAATATAGACAAATGAGAAGCTGCACATGGTCCAAACCTTTGACAACATTTGATATTAACAACAATAGTAAAATAGATCAAATATATTCTAATAAGAGAAATGAAGTGAGAAACTTGTAAGAGCTTGATTGAAGAAGCTTGAAAAATGGGAAAAAGATAAATCACATAAAATACAAAATTTAAAAAGTTAACAAAAAAAAACCATGTAAGATGCAATAAATATCATGATGTTTAGGAATGGGTATGTAAATGTGCAAATTCATGGTGTGAATATATAAATTTAATGTGCTTGGAACATGGGAACAAGAGTGTCATATCTAAAGTCTATATGTGGGCTTTGGGAAACATTGGAATATACATTGTAAGGGAATTATGACTTTAAAATAATACAATTTTGTTGTTAGTTGGAGCTAACATGACTACAAACATATTTTGCTTGCTATTCAAGAGCTTAATAATAATGTGCAACATCTTACTTTTGTTGAACACACATCAAGGATATCATGAATTAGGCACCTGAGAAATCATGACAACTAATTGGGCCGCATGTCTAAGCACCCAATCTTTTCTCACACATTTTGTGAAATCAGTATGAGCAAATTTGGCCAACCTACATTTCCACAATCACACACAAAGTGTCACAATTTTATGGTGTGTTTTGAGCTCTTTTGTGATGTGTGTTTTTGGTCCCAAGTACTCTCCATATGTTAAGGCAATTTTGTTCAACTATGGAACTCTTCACTATTTTTTTTTTTTAAATAAAATATTTCACCTAAAGTTAATACATAATTTGGCAAAATTGACCTGCGAAGACTTGCCACCATGTTTTGTTCAACTGCGGTGAGCCAATTTTCAACGTTTCCACGAGCCTTCAAATTTTTGCCTAGTAGGATACGTTCGCCTTCACTAGACACCATTGCATATATATCTATGCTCTTTGGATCCTCCCCAAAGTCCAAGCTCCTAATGCCATCTATGGAATCCCAATAACATTTCCTTGAATAGAATTGATTTTGTGTTGGATAGGCTTTGAACCTTCTTTGATAACATACTTGTGCCACATCCATATGAGCACTTGTTCTTCACCTACTTGTTGAATAACTTGCAATTTATAGGTAAAATTCATTAGATTTGTCCCTTTTTTGACAAGAAAAGGAAGATGCATGTGTTGTTATGGCAATTGAGGTTAAAATAAAATTAGTGGTCCTTAGGAAAGCTCTTTGTAAATATTCAATATAACAAATAAATTATGAGCACCAACATCATTTTTTTATTATTACTATATTGACCCAAAAGTATTCTCGCTTTTGATGGCAAGTGCAAAAAGCCAAGATTTGTGAGATGCACCAAACTAGTGGGTTTTGTAATGAAGAATGCATTTGTGAATATGGTTTTGGTATATACATGTGTATGTGTGTGAAGCATGGTGGTATGCATATTGATAGGAAGAAAGCATTTAACTTCCATGAATTAGACCCCCATTAAAAACATATATGTAACAAACCAAACCAATGAATTTCATTGAACTTTGATGGAAAAGACCAAGGATGTGATGAAACTTTTGGAAATAAAGGGGGGGGAAATCTAACCAAAACACTTGGACATGTGGGGTTGAACGGCTTGCACATTTCGAGTTTGGGCTAAAATTTCAAGTAGCTCATCATTTGACAAGAAATAAAAGCGCGGAAATGCCATACGCTTTGTCTCCAAATAGTCTTCCAAATTCTTTTGTATCTTCTCCAAAGTTTCACTACTTTTGGTAAATATTTCAAGCCATCCAGGTGTTGTGCCACATTGCAAAGCATTTGGCCTATGTCACATGTTGGGAACCATAGTGTTTCAATACTATTTCCAAGTATTGTGTAAATTTATGGTATCTATGGCATGTTGAATCTCAAATGGAAGAATCTATGGGATGACCATTGTCACACACATAAATGACAAGGAGACCCCCATGTCATATAACTATATCATGGGTGCCTATCTATTTTGTATGAAGATCACTAAATATTTCATATAAAACGACACATGAAGCATTTAATTGTGAGATAATAATTTTTACTTTAAAAAACTAATCAACCTTTTTGAAAAAGTACTTATTTTACAAAAATTCTGAAAACTAACTAATTTTTTAGTTGTTTATATTCCTTCATCACCCACTAATTGATAATTTAAAGTTTTAGTTAAGTCTCATATTGATTGCCAATCATGATAAGAAGGAGGTCATGGATATTACCGACCATTACCCATTGGTATTGAACCAATGCGGATGCCAAAAGGCATCAATGATATTCAACACATATGACTAAATATTAAAATATACACCCAAGAAAATCTAAAACTTGTGTAAAATCAATTAAACAAAATTCTATTATAACATATACTATATGGATGGTGCTAAAAAGAGATAGCCAAAGTCCACCTTTGAAGTTCTAAAAGAGGAACAAAATAGAATGTTTAAAATGGAGGTTTTAGAGGAAAAATTAGATTGCCCACCCATTCATTCAAAAGGAGAGAAAGATTGAAGGGAAAGAAAGAAAGAATTCTCCACTCCTTCCAAATGAGAAAGAGGTTGGAAGAGAAACGACTAGTTGATTGTTCACCCCCTTCCAAACAAGATGAAGGTTGGCAAACATGTAAATAAGTTAATATGATTAGGTACGAAGTCCTCATAGAGATAGACGACATATATAAATTGTTTATTATATATATTCAATTTGGCAAGAAATGTGTTCTTAATGACGAGATAACAATTATTTAAAGTGTAGCTTTTTTTGTCAAAAAAATGGGTTTTATATGCATGTTGAAACAATTATGTAGGTAGGAAGCTTTTGGAAAACAATATATTTAGATATTTAGATCTTGATGTGTCTAATTGTTGGCATCATCATCCAATTTCTAGCCTCATCAAAATCTTTAATCACCATGGACATCTTACAAAATTGATGTTGTCATTGGTAAAATTTTACCTTCGATTAACTAACCTAGTCTTCACCTTTCAAGAAGATGTAATAAGCAAGGATTT
>Ga0116229_10011778_pt1 | contig 12798 bp, 9 predicted proteins | sample S1TSphgellanicum_3_FD_87313 | JGI IMG/M metagenome (GOLD analysis project Ga0116229, IMG submission 87313) | Host-associated microbial communities from peat moss isolated from Minnesota, USA - S1T2_Fc - Sphagnum magellanicum MG | ecosystem: Host-associated > Plants > Peat moss > Unclassified...
GATTTTCAATGACAGAAGGAGCCCTGGCTTTGCACGTGGTCGTTCAAAATATCGTGGAGTCACAAGGTTTGCATTCCTCCCACTTTTGAGCTTACAGGACCACACATTCTGCACTACTCTTGTCTGAATCTAAGACTTTTCCAAATTCAAGAGTCGTCGAGTGGTAATAAAATGTTCTTAAGCAGTTTTGTTAAGTGCTCCAGGCATCACCAGGATGGGCGATGGGAGGCACGGATTGGTCGGGAGCCTGGAGCAAAGTATCACTATCTGGGCATTTTTGGTGCATCATCTTACCCTGATCTCTGACTCGTTTAAACAACACTTCTGTTTGATGCAATTTCCAGTGGTAATCACTCATGCCAGTGTAGTTAATATGTTAGGCATGATGTTTGCTCCAGACACACAAGAAGAGGCAGCAATGGCCTACGATCGAGCTGCAGTTGAGTGTCGAGGAGTCAATGCTGTCACCAATTTCCAACTCTCTTCCCACCTTGGAGACACTAACAAGTCTCCATCACACCCTGCAGTTCCACATGGAGGAGAAAAATCCTCAGAGGCTGATTCACAAGGGCCAGCATATGACCCAAACCATGAGCCAGCAGTTTCCGGAACATCTTTACAGAAACTGAGGGAAGAAGATCTATCTATGTCTTCACAAGTTTTAAATAGCATTGACTGGCTTTCTCCAAGTGTGGTGCTCCGCATTCCAATGTACAGATCGCGAGTGCTCCTGCCACCATCTTGTGAACTTGAAGGCATGATCACAAAAGCTTGTGAAGCTCTTGAGGGGAGAGTTATCACAGGCACAACAGGAAACCTCAGCCAGGTAACAGTCTAACTATCATCCTGCAATGCAAGACTTTGTCCTCCTCCTCACAAAAGGTCAACCCGCACCCTAAAAGCATGAAACTCAACATCCCATGTCTTTTGAGTTTGTTACATGTCACAGGTTATTCAAATCTCTAAGAACCAACTCCAATCTTCTTAGAACAGACTTTTCATTATCATTTGATGTTGCATTTCGGAACTTGATTTTGGTCTTCTATTTCAAGCTTTGAGGTATACTGTGTTCCTCAATTATGAAAATTGTGGATCAAAACATACGCTTGACATCTTGTTATCCTCAAAATCACATCAAGGTTTCTCCTGTGGTTTTTTGCAGATGGTACATTCAAGCATTCAAGCATAAGCAACAGGATTATTCATATGTGTAATCTACTACGCCTTCTTTGCATTTCATCAGAAACCGTCAAAAACTACATCATGCAGGGCAAGAACTGTGTGTAATGATAGGCAAATTTTGGAAGCTGCAAAAATCTGTTTGCTTTTGCTCTCTATTTGACTCTGAATTTTTTTTTCCCTAACGAGGAGAGTGAGAAAGATGAGACATCATTTGAAGAAGCAGCACGAATGTAGCTATCTTCTGTTATTTTCCTTTCAGAGCAACAATTTGTTCTCCTCCGGGGAGATCTTCACCGCTGCTAATGTCCGTTTGCTGTGTCATGTGTTCGTCATTCACAGAGGAAGATTGCCTCGATCTATTGGGCTTCAAAACCCCCCCCCCCCACGAAGAAAGTTATTTCGAGTTCAGCGTGTCTACTCCTCCATCGGTAGGAAGATGCGCGTCTCTGTCTTGTCGCCAAAACCATGTACTTGCTTCACTCCAAGTTTGTTTGAAAACCTATCTTCTTCCCCCTCCCTCGCTTCTTACGTCCATCCTCTAACCCTAACCCTAATTCAGGCCATCTCGTCCATTCGTCCATTTGGAGAATAAAAGAGAAGCTTTTAACTTTTAACCCCGCATCTTCTACATTTTTACCCCCTCAATAACTTTCTACCTGGTAACTTTTTTCGTGAATGTCAGAATGGATTCTTAGCCTTTTTTTTTAAAATCTTTCTTTTTTATATCTTTAAGGGGTCGTGTTTGGGTGGCTAGGTAGGTATGACACACGGTCCTCCTTGGCCTTCAGGGATGTGGTGTTGATTTTTCTTTCTTTCTTTCCCCCTTCCTTTTGAGGTGATGACAAAACTCTTGATAGAGAAAATGCGCACATGATAGATGATGAGCAAGTTGATTGGTAGATTGCCGATGCTGTTGCACACCCCATTGGTTCAAAGCACATTACATCATCCCAATGCCCTTTTTTTTTGGTACAGTGTAGCTAATATCATTTCACATGGAGAGTAGAATTTGTGTGTCTGGTTCTAAGACTAGAGAAGAATTCGGTATCTCTATGATGCAAAATAACCTAGTAGTCTACTACCGTAGTCTATTTGGACTGCATGTGCTTAAAACATAATTTGACTTCCGACAAATGCTGGGCCATCCATTTCCAAGAAGGGCTCTTCTCCCATAGGGAAGTATCTTCTTCCCATCTCCCATTCTATTTTTCAGCAGCCATCTTGTGTTAAAAAACCCACAAACCACAAATCTCACTTTATTTTGATTGTAAAGTTTTGTTAGTGATAAGTTAATAGAAGGTGTAACTTAAACTCCTGGCCACAATAAATAAACCCACGTATTACATCAGATAATCATTTTAATGCTAATTGGGAGTGCCCAAGTCTACTTATGTCCAGTGTGTTTTTATTTTTCTCATTCTTTTGATATCAAATATTTGGAGAAATTTAACCCAAAAAAAATAGCAAAATAAGTTGAATTTACACTAGAAAAGAAAATTCCAAAAATTTCCCAATTCCTTTGTTGAAAATTGGTGAAATATCGCCAGGAAATTAAAACAACACTCCCCCAGTTTTTTCTCTTTCTTTTTTACTTCTTTTTTGGACTTTGTAAGCCTAAAATGCAAATCTGGGCACACCATCACAAAGTACAAAATTTTATATGTGGAGTAGTCCATTTACAATATAGAAAGTAATGAAAGGGGATAAAGTCTACAACGGGCAGCACTAAAACGTGTCTGGGCATCATCCATCTTATTTGAGCCAAGGGCAGACAAGGAAAAAAAAAGAAGAAAAAAGCTTGATACACCCATGGGTAAATAATATTTTATTTTTTCCTTTTATGATATTTGATTAATTATTCTAATATCCACTTTATTATTGTACTAAGCTGATAATTGTTTCAAACATATTTACTTCTCAATAATTTAGTTTTTTAGTCTTTCATTTTACCTCAAGATGGATAAAATCTTTTTTGAAGTGGTTACAATAATAATTAAATTCCAAAATGACAAAAAAGCATTTTAGATTTTTGAGACCTCTTACTTGCTTGTAAATTGTTGGTCATTGAGTTTTATATATATATATATATAATTTATTTATTTTCATTTTTTCTCTTTTTGAGGGAAATGTGTGTTTCATTATAGAAGTTTGCATCACATTCTAAAGCTTGAACCCTTGTTATATTGTGCATGAAAAATATTACAAAAGAATTGAAGGTTATTATTGATGTCGGGTTTGTTATCTACTTTGAATCAATGACTCCTTTTTGTTAAATACTTAATCAAATCAAAATCAAATCCAAGGAAATATCTTCCTATGGCCTACCATGGTGACATTGGAAACACATGTTTTTTTTCAATTTTGTGAGGTAGGTGGTCTAGCAAGCATCTGCAAGAGGAACTTAGCCAAATTTGGTTCCAAGTTAGAGAGGCAAGTAGAAGAGTTTAGGAATCTTGCTATATTTTGGTGACTTGGTGGAACCACCCATTGTCTAAATCAGGAGATTTCAATTTTTTTCCTCATAATGTAGGAACTTTGGGCGGCTTTTTGTTTTTTTTTTGAAAAAAAAGAAAAAGAAAACCTTTGCATTGCATGAGACACAATTTCTTTTTCTTTTGGTCTTCAGGATGCAAAATTTTACCTTTACCTAGGAGAAAAATATTTAAATTATTTTTTAATTTATTTTTCCATTAATATGCTAATTAATACCTGCCCAAATTAGACTAGTAATTTACAAACTGTTTCATTTCAATTAATATAATGAGGGTCATATGATAAATCCAGCTTGATTCACATCAAGGGACAATAGGGTTTTTATTTATTTCTCTCTTGGTTGGGGGCTTAGAATGATTAAAGTTTAAGCTGTAAGGAGTAAAATAGCAAGCAGTTTTTTTTTAAAATTTAATAAAAATTATTATTTTATTATTTAAATCATATTATTATTACTATTAAAATTTTATTATTATGTTTTATTATGTATTATTATTATGTATAATTTATAATTTAAAGAAATTTTGTCACTTGGCAAAAATAAGAAAGGGGCCTTGGGAAAAAAAATTCCACCAAATTCGCCAGGTTTCTAGGAATTTTTTTCTGAATTCGCCAGATTTAGGGAACAGGTCGAGTCCTAGCTTGTTGCTTGTCATAGTAGGGTTCTTAATTTTGTCTTATTGCCTTTCTGACTTGTAGCCAAATTTGGCTAAATTCTCTTTTGCATGATTGCCAATCCACCTACTGTACTTCACAAAATTAAAAAAAAGTGGCTATCATCCATAGGAAGATGTACAAAAAGTGGCAAATAGATCATCCTTAGGAAGATTTAGCCAAATCTGGCTACAAACCAGAAATAAATTACAAATCTTTAATCATCATTCTATATATTTGGTTTTTCACAATGAAAACCAATTATAAAAATTTTGCAATTTATTTATTTATTTATTCCCCCTTCACTTCTGGCGACTGAAAACCTCCCCTTTTCCATATTTTTAATTTCACTTTTGGGCGAAATTTCACGAGAAAATTGAAATTTATAAAATTGATTTATAAATTATAAAAACCCTAAAAAAAATCAGACTGGAAGGGGGCCTACACAGTAGGGAGGCAGCACGTAGTAGGTACCCCAAGATGAGTATAGTGTAAAGGGACTACCTCCAGACTTTGACACCTGTTTCAAGACGTGGATTTGGGGACCAGTGTTTTTTTTTTCACCCTCTGGAGTTAACCTGGAAGTTACTATGGGGTGATAATTGGAGTTACTAGTGGCGCCCTCTTTGTCCGCTTGCGGCTGTTGCTGCTGTTGTGGCGGTGCTTTTGTGGTCTGCTTCTCCGCCTGCGTTGCTGTTGCAACGAGGGTTGGCGAAGCACGATTGCGAGCTCGCTCCATTTCGTCGTCTTCCTCCTCCTCGTCTTCCTCGCCGTTCCTCAGCGCACGCCATCCCTCGTGCCTTTTCCCTGGTCAACTATCGGCCACCCTACTGTTGTTGTTGTTGTTTTTTTTGCCGCTGTTCCTTAGCGCTTTTGGTCCGTTTTCTCACATCCCTCAGTTCTCGCTGGTGTTTTCTCTCTCTCTCTCTCTCTGGGATAATATCATTTTCTTTCTTTCGTGATCTTGTTTCCCCGCCCCTCCCTGCGATAGCGAGTGCGTTTTTTTTTCTTCCTTTCCCAGGTCTCTGTGTCTGTTTTCGACTTTCGGGGGAATGGAGTATTTGCTTTGTGTCAAGGTTTGAGCTTCCGACCGTACTTTTGTTCTGTGGAAAGAAAGGAGGAGGAGGAAGAGGTCCAGGGTGGGGTTTCTGACCGGGGCTGAGAGGAAGGGAAAGGAGGGAAAGCGTTTTTTTGAAGATTGTGAGGTTTGAGGGTGAGAGATATCTAGGAGAGTATTGAGAAAAAGAGACAGTGACAGACACACAGACAGACAGAGAGAATGTCCTCGCCATCGAATGCTACCAATGCGACCAAATGGATGTCGTATCTGGCGGAGGGTTTGTTGGCGGAAGAGGAAGTGCAGCCCGCCAATCCTTTCTTTTGGTGCACTGGACAGCAGCCTGTAGAGCAACTCGATTGCAGGCAAGTACACTTAAGCTTTTCTTTTCCTGTCCTTGTATTCCTCCTCCCAGAAAAACAACTTCGCTATACTGCCTGCTGTCGAGACGGAGCTGAAACTCTCACCTCGCCAGCCCCCTTGGTCCTCAGACTGCATATTTGCCTCACACAACAATCGTTATGACTTCCTCAACCCTGCCTCCGAGCATACGGGCACTGAAAGGGAAGAGCAAACTCTCTGGTTTGGAAAGGGTCAACCAGCCACAAGAACACAGGATCTCTGTGTTGCTGGATATCATGCAGAAGCCATCGTAGCCATGATGGACCCCAGAACTAGAGACATGGGACTGATTGTCAGCTGCTTGATGTTTTGCACTCTATGAGAGAGAGCAAACCCCCCTTTCCAATTGCAGAGCTACTTCCAACTACTAGGGAAAAGGAAGTTGCTGCCAGATGTGACATCACTTTTCTGACTGCAATCCTCCTCAAGGGGAGGAGGATGTATCTGCAACGATGAGGGTTCAGTCTATTTCAGGATGGATTGTAGCTTCTGTGTGGAAAGTTTGTGAAGCTGATAATGTAATGACATCCAGAGCTGTGGTGAAAGTCTGTGTGTCCATATGTGCACTTTCATGTGGTTGGTAGCTAACATGCTTTGTGGTGTGTTTGCAATGGATGCAGTGCTGACAATGAGTGCTCCAAAGGGGAATCAGATGTTCCTGACAAAGGCTGCTCCAGGAAAAGGTATACATGGCAGTGGTCTGTGAGGAAGCAGCCTAAAGTCATTTCAACAGAGCAAGCAAGCTCAGATTATGCATGTTGTAATGACTTTGTGGGCAAGTCTGCTGTGAAATTTTGGAATAGAAAGTAGTAGTAGTATGCTCAGCTACTGGTTGCCTACTACTTTTTTCTTTGTTTCTGGTTAAAGTCTTAGCCCAGTTGCTGGATCACTCTGTAGATTAATTGTTGGCTAAGGAGGTTGCTGGCAAAGAGTATGTGGGTGGTTGTGAAATAGATGTGGGAAGTTCGGTTGTGCAGACTGCGGGAGGAGGCTTGTAGTGGAGCAGGCAACAAGGCATGCCGTGAAAAGATGCGCAGGGACCGCCTGAATGATAGGTCATTGAAATGCTATTCTCTTTCTGGAAAATCAGTTGGGAAAAATTTGGTGATATGTCATGGTCATTGGCCTAGTTTTATCAAATCACTCTGTAGAAAACCTCAGAAGTTATACTGGTGCTATGGTTTTTTTTTTTTTTGGTTTTTGCCCTCAGATAGTGTTATTGTCCTGTCCCCACATGCTAGTTTGTTCCTTTGTTTGTGATAATGTTTCAAGGCTTCTAGAGTTCATTAATTGTTTCTGAATAGGGTGTCCAAGGTGAGCTGCCATGTAATCTCCTCATTAGTGTTCATTCCTGAAGTTTCTTTGAACTGGTTTTGCAGGTTCCTGGAGTTAAGTGCAGCTCTAGAACCAGGGAGGCCACCCAAAACAGATAAGGCAACCATCCTATGTGATGCTGTTCGTATTTTAACCCAGCTTCGCTCTGAGGCTCAACAGCTTCAAGATTCAAACAACCAGTTGCGTGATGCCATTAAGGATTTGAAGGTCCAGCTTCCTACTGAAACCCCTCATGCCTGTGCTGCTATCTCCTGGCCCCTGCCTACCCTCCTATTGGCCTCCACATCACAAGAAACCTGTTATGAGCAGCCATGCTGTTTGTGGTTTGTTGTGTATGGTTCATTTCTTTCTCTTCCTCATATTGTGTAGGAACAGTTGCTAGGCCAGTGTTTATCAGCAAGTTCATCATCCACAAATCTCTTCATATGTTGCTCATGGGATATTGGGGAGGTATCTGCAGACAGAGAAAAATGAGTTAAGGGACGAGAAAACAAGGCTGAAGGCTGATAAGGAGAGATTGGAGCAGCAAGTCAAGGCTATGACTATTCCAACTGGATATATGCCTCATCCAGCAGCCATTCATGCAGCAGCAGCTGCTTTTGCAGCACAAACACAAGCAGCATCAAACAAGGCAGCCCAGATGGCTGGTTATCCAGGCATGGCAATGTGGCAATGGATGACACCTGCTGCAGTGGATACTTCTCAAGACCATGTCCTCAGGCCTCCAGTTGCCTAGGCCTGAGGCTGCAGATTCTTGTTTTCCATCAGGGGTCAACTTCCTGGTTCCAAAGACATAGCTGTGTCTAAGTTTTGGTCGATTTCCCTTGATTGAGGAAAGGAGGATGGTACCCCTTTCGATGCCCAGTAGTGGTTACTTGTAATTTGGATCCTGTTGGGGGTAGATGGGGAGGACTCTTGTAGTATTGGAAACAGGTGTCTATGTTTCTCTCTCCCTACAGAGATCTTTGTATTTCAGGATTGATGTGTCGATCAAATTCCAAAAACCTGGAAAGGTCTTTTCTCCTCTTGCCTCTTCCAAATGTCCAGCGCTTGGTCACCTACTTGTGGTGTCTGCCAGATCAATTGCTGGCATGGGCCTTGAACATCCTCATCAATTCAAAGGTGACTTGGGTGCACCTGTGAGTTTTCTGGACGAGTGTACATGTTAGGTAGGAATGTTGGGTAGCAAATGTCGGTCCTTTGCAGTGGGAGTTCGTCTCCCCCACACTCCTTAGAAGGAAGTTGGATCAGACAGAGAGTGTTGCATTGCATTCACACAGCTGACAAGAAGGTTGAACAGGGAACTGGATGGTATTTGTCTTTTTGTAGCCAAACTGGCAAGATCACAACTTACACATGATTCTTGACTGTGACAGGAACATTGTAATTGGTAACTTTGGAAATAATTCTGGACCTTTCCAGACATCCTTTTGTCTCATGTGGAAATGTTTCTTGTAATTCTCTCTCTCTTCTGTTTGTGATGTTGCTTCATCCTTCCCTGATCAGTAAACAGATTTTTGTCAGTTCTGATATTTCATTTCCTTGGCACTTGCCCAAAGTGTTTGCCTCTCATGTAGCCTTTGTTCTCAATTCTCTTGGAGGGAAAAAGGATAGAGAGGAGTGTGCACAAGAACACACGCAGTATCTAGCCAGATGTGCATTCTGCAAAAGTGTCAGAATTTGGTGCTTCTTAAATCTGGTTATGCTGCTGTATGTTGAAAGCTCAATTATGAGAGCTGATTACTGGGTTGTTTCAGTTTGAACACCAGAAATGGTGGTGCAAAGGATTCTGTTATGGTTCCATCTTCTTTGCTTGTAAGGATGTGCTGTTGTCATGTTTCAGTTCAGAAGAAGTTTTGTTGTTGCTGAATCTCTTGGCCTGCTGCGTACGATTGTATCATAGTTTGTTGTTGGGATACTATGATGGATCTCTTGGCCAGTGATACAATAAATAGTACACAGCACCCTGTTAGCCTGATGAATCATCTGGTGGTACTGAAACTTTTGTCTGAATAGCAGATTTGATACCGAGGAAAATGAAGACAAAGTAAGTTGGCAGTCTACCAGTAACTGTGTACAGGGATGATGCAGATACAACATACATTGAAACTGGCTGATGCCTATTTAGATTTCCCTGCAGCTGCTATTGGGAGGCAGAAAAATTAGCACTACTGATAGAACCCAAACTTGCTGCTAATTCTGCTAATTCAGGTGATGCCCATTCAGACTCCCCTGCAGCCGTGTTATTGAGAGGTAGAGTTGGCACTACCAATGGAATCTGCACTTGCTGCTAATTCAGGTGATGCCTATTCAGACTTCTCTGCTGCCATTATTGAGAGGTAGACTTGGTACTATCACTGGATTCTGCACTTGCTGCTAATTTTGCTTCTTCTGTGTGCAGTAAAGCCCTAGGGTGGAGGCATTCTCAGAACAAAGGACTCAGGAAGGGCTCTGCCAATTCTGCAAAATGGACACAGGATAGGCCCTAGGACCACATTGAAAGGTTCCGCCTGTTTTTGGGGAAGCATTATTAAGTGTGCATAAGGTGCCCTCCAAATACACTAACAAATTTCCAAGTGATTCGGATATGTACTACATAGTACCTGGGCCAATTTAACACTAATTATATCATATTTGACAAATGTTAAAAAATTTCAAAAACAAATTTTTAATTAAAAAATCTTTTTTTTTCTGAAGGAAAATATAGAATCTGATGGAATATTTGAGAATATATCATTTGTTGAAATGGAATCATCAAAACTAATTATTTATTTATTTGACAAACATGTGTCAAAGTGACCAAGGTATTATTATCTTACATGATATCTCCAGGGAGTAGGCCCCTTAGAGCCTGAACACACTCACCCAGTACTCACCCAGCAGGGGGTTAACTATGAGAATCTGTACTAGAGGGCCTGTTTTCTAGTACACTCTGAACTCCTCTAAATCTTAATGGTGCAGAGAACCCTTTTAGTGCCAGAGAATGGGCCCCCCAATTGATGCGCCGGATTGCACAAGGTGCACCCCGCACCTAGCACAATCTGCCCTAGAGGAGGGGCCCATTAGGGTTTCAGGTTTAGGGCCGTGCAAACCTGACTTCTCTAAATGTTAGGAGGAGGTTCACAGTAGGACTTTTTTTCTGACATTTTATACTATTCTAACTTTTTGACATGTAAAACATGCAAACAATTTCAGCTGTAGCTAAACCTTCTAAGAACAAAGACCAACCACTTTGAACACAAGACATCTTTCATGTCACTGATAAAAAAGATAGTATGCAAAGAAACTATCCCATCACATTTCTGAAGAGCATCAGTGCAAACTCATTTTACAAAATCTGTGATTTCTGTCACAAATGTTTGACTATCATAATCCAGATTTGTCACTTCACCTCTCACCATAAATCCACGTGATTTTCTTGGATATTTATACAACAATTGTTAGATACACTAGCATTCAATAAACTGGATTTGGTTGGTTTATTATGCCTAATACCATAGTGTACCTAGGCTGGTTAGGCACCAATTAATTATTTTTGGATTTGCTAAAAAAATTGAAAATTACCTACTTGCCATGCCAAAAATCTGAAAGAAGCCCTCAAGGACACTAGCTTCATTAGTTAGTAGTATTAGTGACTAATTATAAAATATTGTTATTTTTACTACTGAAAGTAAATGACCAAAAACTTATTATTGTTAGGCACCGTGTTGCCGAACCAGCCCAGGTACTACAACGTATTACATTACTTTAAAACCCAGTTCTCTTTTGTAAATTTTTGGTTTTAAATTTGTTATTTAGGAAAAAAAAATGCAAATGACATTTTTAATTGTATAAGACAAGTTGCAAATTTTATTTTTTTTCTAGTATTATGATCATAGTTACAAGAGTCAGACTTATCACACAGTAATTAACCCACACACAACACATGTCACCTCTTATGATAACATGAGAAAGAACCCCATTTTGGCTCTGGTTGAGGTTTCAGTGTTATTCTCCCAACCTCAGTTGCAACCTTGAGGTCCAGATAAGTTATGGTAGAGACACCAAACAAGAGCAAGGGGGAGGGAGGGGGAGCAACAGTTGGGGGTGGTGTGACTCAAACATCGTCAAAAGACACAATTTTTTTAGTGTTTTTTAATTTTTGTTGAATGCTACAAACAAAAGCATGACACTATTTTTCTGCTTTGTAAGATTATGGGGATCCTACACAACACCCATTACATTTTGTACAACACCTCCATAACAATCTGTGTGGTTTCTGGGGATAACAGAGAAAAGGCGGTGCCAAAGAAGATGAGAAGAGAGAGAGAATGTCAGAAGTGAGCAGAAATTGTTGAAAGAGTGAGAATTATTCGTACTATCTATCAGAGCACATGGTTCCCATCCCCCTAGTCATCCTCACCCCGCACAAGTCACACCTTTTTTTTGGGCACTGGGAACTAGAGCACAAAAGGGGCACCCAATTTAATCACCACTCCGGTCTGCCACACCAAGTAAGTACTAAGTACTAATTCTGGACCTTTTCTTTGTTTCCAATAGCAAGTGCTGAGAAGCTAGCAAAAAGAAGACCTGCTCCCCATCTTTGTTAGTGTAATCCGAGGTCACCTTGCTCAGCTTATTGAGGAGAAGGCCTTGAGCGCCTTTCAAAAATACTGGACTCTTATACTCAGACAAATTTCATCCTGTCTTTGGAAAGCACCAGATGTCCATAAATTTTCCTCTTTTTTAAGAGGAGAGTTCTTATTTTTTACACCAACTCCCCAAGAGTGGAAAGGACCTTATGTCTACTTATGGCTGTAAGATATCCTCACACATAAGGAGTATGTGTGAGAACCTCCTCTCCTACACCTCAAGATTAACATATGTTTATGTTCATTATATTGTTTAGCTTTCGCTCTTATTTTAGTGACAACTTTTCTTGAAGCTCGTATAAGAAAGATTTTGCATAATTTTTCATATGGTCATCCATTAACAACTCCAACTATAGCTGAAATGTGGAGGATCATATGAAAACCTAACTACCTCTCCCTTTTTTTAATAACTATTACATTCTTTTCCTCTACCCATCAACATGAATATAGAAAAATTAATTAATATGTACCTTTTCATGTCCATAATATTAATATCTATGTCATTTACTAATAAATTTTCTTTTCTAGCAATAATGATGATGATGAATTATTGAAAACCATATGAGAACATAAAAAAAAGAAAAAAAATAGTTGATCATCTCTTGTAATGCAAAGCAATGCAGAGCCCAAGTGATCAGTAAAGCCCAGAGGTGTGGCCACAGTGAACGAGCACTCACCGGTGCACCATCCACTAGATGCCTGTTATTACTCAGTTGTGGATGAACCTCAACTGAGTTAATATTTGGTTTCACCTTGGTGACCAATTCTGTAGGAAATAGGTCTCATATGTAGGTAGATAGGGTAGGAAAATAGGTAACTACTAGGTACGTAGATGCTTGATACATAGGTAAAGACTGTTTTTGCTACTTGCCTACTAACAACCTGCTTGAGAGTAGGTAGAAAAAATAAAGCAACTGAGCTAAAACACCATGATTAGTTAGGGAACAGAAAGCTGTCTCCTGAAACCCTAAACCCTAAACCATTCATCCATTATGGTGCGCTGGTGGGTGCTGGTTCACTGTGGCCCAGAGGTGCAAGAAATTCTCA
>Ga0116229_10011779_pt1 | contig 12798 bp, 13 predicted proteins | sample S1TSphgellanicum_3_FD_87313 | JGI IMG/M metagenome (GOLD analysis project Ga0116229, IMG submission 87313) | Host-associated microbial communities from peat moss isolated from Minnesota, USA - S1T2_Fc - Sphagnum magellanicum MG | ecosystem: Host-associated > Plants > Peat moss > Unclassified...
CGGGCAACGTTTCGGGCAACGTTTCCAACGCCCGACATTTTATCCGATCGGCCGAAATCCGAGGGTCAGCGCGGTTGGCCCCGGCTTGGCACATCTACCCAGCGCAGGCGCGGCCTTGAGCGCTGTAAGGATTTGCGAGGAACCGCGCCTAACTTCAGCCAGTCGAACCCCTTGCCCTCATCCACCCAGAAAAACACATGAAAACAATACGCGTCTGGATTGCCCTTTTTGCCGTCTTCGTCTGCGCGCCGCTTTTTGCCCAGGAGATGCCACCGATGATGTCCGATGGCATGGTCGACACGCTTCACGTCAAGCAATACGGCACGCAAGGCTCGCCGATCATTTTCATCCCCGGGCTGGCTGCGGGAAGCTGGACCTGGGCGAGCAGCGTCGCCAGGTTCGCGCCGAACCATATCGTCTACGTCGTGACCCTGCCTGGCTTTGACGGCATGGCACCACCGGAGCAAAAGACCGGCTACATCGACTTGGCCGATGCTGCGCTTGCCAAGCTGATCACCGAAAAGCACCTTGATCATCCGATCATCGTCGGCCATAGCCTTGGCGGCACGCTCGCCCTGCTCTTTGCGACCAGCCACTCCGACCTGATCTCAGGCATCGTGACCGTCGAGGGGCTACCGGTCTTCCCGGGAACGGAAGACATGCCGCGCGAGCGTCGTGGCGATCTTGGCCTCTCGGCACGAGAGAAGATGCGCACCGACTCGAAAGAGGCTTTCGCCAGGCAGCAGATGGATTACGCCAGCACGTCGGCGGTGATGGATCCGGACATGGCCAACAAGGTCGGTACCATGCTCGCCCGCAGCGACCCCGACGCGACGGCGCAATATCTGGGCGAGGACCTGACGCTTGACTTCAGGCCCGCCCTGCCTGCGATCACGGTGCCTGTGCTCTTGATTACCCCCTTTAACCCGGCCGACGGTGCGCGCATGACGCCACCGCACACCGAAGCCGACAAGGTCGCCTACTATCGCACCCTGATGGCCGGCACGCCAAAGCTGGAAGTCGTCTCGATCACTCCAGCCCGGCACTTCGTCATGTTCGATCAGAAGGATGCGTTTCTTGCCACGCTTTCGGGCTTTGTCGATCATATCGGCAAGCCAAGCTAGCGTTTCTGCCCGCGCCCCGGCGGCAACCGCCCGGGGTAGCCCGCCTCGCGGTTCCTGGCACCGGCCATAAGCTATACACCGTCTCTACGACAGTCCCGCTAACCTCCTCGTTGCAATTTGCCTGCGCCTTTGCACGGCCATTGCATGAAAAATGAGCGGACTGATCGCATGGATGTTCTCTACGTTGTGCTGATTGTGGCGTTCTTCGCCGCGCTGGTGGGATTCGTGCGCCTTTGCGAGCGCACCGGGCGGCGTCCATGAGCGCCTTCTATGTACTTGGGGCGATCGTCTCCGCGCTGCTTTTTGTCTACCTGCTCGTCGTCCTTTTTCGCGCGGAGGATTTCTGATGGGCACAGGTGATCAGCTTCTCCTATTGGCCTTTGCCGTCGCGCTCGTGGTGCTTAGCGTTCCCGTCGGACACTGGCTCGCCCGCCTCGCCTCGGACGCGCCGCTGCCGCGGGTGATGGCCGCGCTCGAATCGGGGCTTGCGGCCGTGTGCGGCCGCTCATCGTTTGGCGAGATGGCCTGGAGCCAGTACGCCATCGCCGTGCTGGTCTTCAATTGCGCCGGCGCATTGGTGCTCTACGCATTGCAGCGCATGCAGGGTTTCCTGCCTTTGAACCCTGCGCAGCTTGCGGCGCCATCGGTCGACCTGGCGTTCAATACGGCATTGAGTTTCATCACCAACACCGACTGGCAATCCTATGGCGGCGAGACGGTGATGAGCCGCATGACGCAGATGCTCGGCCTTGCGGTGCAGAACTTCCTCTCGGCGGCAACAGGCATTGCCGTTGCGTTCGCACTGATCCGTGGATTTGCAAGGCGCACGACAGCGACCATCGGCAACTTCTGGCGCGACCTGTCGCGCATCACTTTGTACCTGCTCATGCCGCTTGCATTCGTGTTCGCGATTTTCCTCATGGGCCAGGGCGTGGTGCAGAACTTCGGCCCGGATCTGACGGCAACGACACTTGAAGTCACGCACTACGACAACCCGCGTCTTGACGCCAGTGGCGCGCCGCTCAAGGACGACAAGGGCAATGCCCTGACCGACCCTGCGACCACCAGCGAACAGGTCCTGCCGATGGGCCCTGTCGCGTCCCAGGAGGCCATCAAGATGGTTGGCACCAATGGCGGCGGCTACTACAACGCCAATTCGGCACATCCGTATGAAAACCCGACGCCGTTGTCGAATTTCATGCAGATGCTTTCGATCTTTCTGATTCCGGCGGCGCTTTGCATCACGTTTGGCAAGATGGTTGGCGACATGCGCCAGGGGATTGCCATTTATATTTCGATGGCCTTGCTCTTTGTCGCCATGGCGGCGCTTGCCATCTGGGCCGAGACGCACGCCAACCCGCTCCTTGGCGGCCTTGGCATTGATCTGTCCGGCGGCAACATGGAAGGCAAGGAGACGCGTTTTGGCGTCGTTGCCTCGGCGCTTTTCGCGGCGATCACGACCGCTGCATCGTGTGGCGCTGTCAACAGCATGCACGACTCGTTCATGCCGCTTGGCGGACTCGCGCCGATGTGGCTGATCCAGTTCGGCGAGGTGGTCTTCGGCGGCGTCGGCTCGGGTCTTTACGGCATGCTGATGTATGCCGTGGTTGCCGTCTTCGTGGCCGGCCTGATGATCGGGCGCACGCCCGAATACATCGGCAAGAAGATCGAGAGCTTCGACATGAAGATGACCTCGCTTGCCATCCTCGTCACGCCGTTTTTCGTGCTTATCCTGACGGCCATCGCGGTTGTGACCGATGCCGGCCAGGCCGGCATAGCCAACCCCGGCGCGCACGGATTTTCGGAAATCCTCTACGCCTTCTCGTCTGCTGCGAACAACAACGGCAGTGCCTTTGCAGGCTTATCCACCAACACGCCGTTCTACAACATCATGCTCGCCATCGCGGTGTGCTTTGGACGCTTTGGCGTGATCGTGCCGGTTCTCGCCGTGGCGGGCTCGCTTGCCCGCAAAAAACGCATCGAGCCTGGCGCAGGAACGCTGCCCACGCACGCCACCCTCTTCATTGCAATGCTGCTCTCGACCGTGCTCTTGGTCGGTGCCCTGACCTACATCCCGGCATTGGCGCTTGGCCCGATCGTCGAACAGCTGCAGCTCCTGCACGCGCACTAGGAAATTCGCATGGCCCTCCCAGCAAGTGGAATCTTCGATCGCGCCTTGATGGCGCCTGCAGCCCTTGATTCGCTCAAAAAGCTCAGCCCGGCCGTCCAGATCAAAAATCCGGTGATGTTCGTCGTCTACGTCGGCAGCTTCCTGACCACGGCGCTTTGGCTCCAGGCGCTTTCTGGCCATGGCGAGGCGAACGCGATGTTCATCCTCGCGGTCTCGCTCTGGCTCTGGTTCACCGTCATCTTTGCGAACTTCGCCGAGGCGCTCGCCGAGGGGCGCAGCAAGGCGCAGGCGGCATCGCTGCGCAGCATCAAGAAGACCAGCACCGCGCAAAAGCTCACGGCACCGCACTACGGCGCCAAGGCCGTCGCGATCGCAAGCGGCGATTTGCGCCGTGACGACGTCTACTTTGTGGTCGCTGGCGACACCGTGCCTGCCGATGGCGAAGTCATCGAAGGCGTGGCCTCGGTCGACGAAAGCGCGATCACCGGCGAGTCGGCATCGGTCATTCGCGAGGCCGGGGGCGACTTTTCATCGGTCACAGGCGGTACGCGCATCCTTTCCGATTGGCTCGTCGTGCGCGTCACGGCAAACCCGGGAGAATCGTTTCTCGATCGCATGATCTCGATGGTCGAAGGCGCCAAGCGCCAGAAGACGCCCAACGAAATCGCACTGACCATCCTGCTTGTCAGCCTGACCCTGATTCTGCTTCTGGCAACGGTGACGCTCCTGCCGTTTTCGCTCTTTTCCGTGAAGGCTGCGCAAGCGGGCCAGCCGGTCTCGATCACCGTGCTCGTCGCGCTGCTGGTCTGCCTCATCCCGACGACGATTGGCGGTTTGCTGTCTGCCATCGGCGTCGCCGGCATGGGTCGCATGCTGTTAGCCAACGTGATTGCCAAATCCGGTCGCGCCGTCGAAGCTGCCGGCGACGTCGACGTCCTGCTTCTGGACAAGACGGGAACCATCACGCTTGGCAATCGCCAGGCCACCACCTTCTGGCCAGCGCCTGGCGTTGCCATCGAAGATCTGGTGCGCGCCGCAACCCTTGCCTCACACGCCGATGAAACGCCTGAAGGACGCAGCATCGTGGTTTTGGCCCAACGCGAGCATCGCATCAATGCGAGCGAGATCGTCAATCTCGACGAGATGACCTTCATCCCGTTTTCGGCGCAGGCGCGAATGAGCGGCGTTGACATCGGCGCGCGCCAGATCAGGAAGGGCTCGGTCGATGCCATCGAGGCCTATTGCGCCGCGCGCAAGGCGGCCTTTCCGCTTGAGGCAAGAAACTCAAGCGATGACGTCGGTCGCCGCGGCGCGACGCCGCTTGTCGTGATCGAGGATTCTCGCGTCCTTGGCGTCATCGAGCTCAAGGACATCGTCAAGAGCGGCATGCGCGAGCGCTTTGCCGAGCTGCGCCGCATGGGCATTCGCACGGTCATGATCACCGGCGACAATCGTCTCACCGCAGCCGCGATCGCAGCCGAGGCCGGTGTCGACGAATTCATGGCCGAGGCCACACCTGAAGCCAAGCTCAAGCTGATTCGCGACGCCCAAAGCGACGGGCGCCTCGTTGCCATGACAGGCGATGGCACCAATGACGCCCCGGCGCTGGCGCAGGCCGATGTCGCCCTGGCGATGAATAGCGGCACGCAGGCAGCCAAGGAAGCCGGCAACATGGTCGATCTCGACTCGAATCCGACCAAGCTGATCGAGGTCGTGGCGATCGGCAAGCAGATGCTGATCACGCGCGGGGCACTGACGACATTTTCCATTGCCAATGACGTCGCCAAGTACTTTGCCATCATTCCTGCGGCGTTTGCGGTGACGTATCCGGAACTCAAGGTGCTCGACGTGATGCACCTGCACAGCCCTGAATCGGCGATTCTCTCGGCTGTGATCTTCAACGCGCTGATCATCGTCGTACTGATTCCGCTTGCCCTGCGCGGTGTTGCCTATCGCCCGATAGGCGCATCGGCGCTGTTGCGCCGCAATCTGCTGATCTACGGCCTTGGCGGCCTCATCGTTCCATTTTTCGGTATCAAGGCGATCGATGTCGCCATGGTCGCCCTCCATCTCGTCTGACTGCCATGAAAACCGAACTTCGTCCTGCGCTTGTGATGCTGATCCTGCTCACGATCATCACCGGCATCGTCTATCCCGTTCTTGTGACTCTCGCTGGCCAGGCCTTTTTCAAGCATGAGGCAGAAGGCAGCCTGATCGTTAGCGACGGTCACCTCCTCGGCTCGAGCCTGATCGGCCAGACCTACACCGACCCCTCCCATTTTTTCGGACGTCCTTCGGCGACCTCGCCGCAGCCAAGCAATGGCCTGGGCTCAGGCGGCTCCAATCTCGGGCCGACCAATCCGGCGCTGGTCGATGCCGTCAAGGGACGGCTGGGTGCACTTGGCAGCGAGCAAGGCAATGGCAAGGGTGTCCCGATCGAACTCGTCAGCGCATCAGCCAGCGGCCTTGATCCCGAAATTACCGTTGCCGCCGCGCTTTATCAGGTTCCTCGTGTTGCCAAGGCGCGCAACATCGATCCCGCACACTTGCAGGAACTGATCGAAAAGCATACAAAGGGCCCTCAACTTGGCTTTTTGGGACCGGCCCGCGTGAACGTACTCGAACTCAACCTCGACCTCGATCACAAATAGCTTCCCTTTCACCTCTTGATGCTGGATGCGACTGCGCGCCCTGATCCTGACGCACTGCTTGCCGATCTGAAAAAGCGCGAGCAGCGCGAGGGCCGTGGACGTCTGCGTATCTATTTCGGCGGCTCAGCTGGCGTTGGCAAAACCTACGCCATGCTGCTTGCCGGCCGGAGCCTGAAAGAAGCCGGCCAAGACGTCGTCATCGGCTTTATTGAAAGCCACGACCGGGCCGAGACGCTGGCGGTGCTCGAAAGCGCCAACCTGCCGTCGCTGCCGCTGAAAAATATCGAGATCAACGGCCGCATCCTGACCGAGTTCGACCTCGACGCGGCACTCGTACGCCATCCGCAATTGATACTGGTCGACGAGTTGGCCCATACCAATCTGCCAGGCAGCCGCCATCCGAAACGCTGGCAGGATGTCGAAGAGTTGCTCGCCGCCGGCATCGACGTCTTCACCGCCCTGAACGTGCAGCACCTGGAGAGTCTTCGCGATGTCGTTCAGGGCATCACCGGCGTTCGTGTTGCCGAGACCGTGCCTGACACCTTCTTTGACACGGCCAGCGAGGTGATCCTCGTCGATTTGCCCACCGATGAGCTCTTAAAGCGCTTGCAAAGCGGGCGCGTCTACGAGATGGAGCAGGCTGATCGGGCGGCCAAGAATTTCTTTCGCTCGGGCAATCTGCTTGCATTAAGAGAACTTGCGCTAAGGCGAACCGCCGAGCGCGTCGAGAGCGACGTGCAGAGCTATCGCGTCGAGAAGGCGATCTCGGAAGTCTGGAAGACCAAGGCATCACTGCTTTGCTGCATCGGCCCGAACGCCGGAGACGAGTTGCTGGTCAGAAGCGCTGCGCGCCTTGCCGCCGAACTTGACGTTGGCTGGCACGCCGTCTACGTCGAAACCCCCAAGCTGCAGCGGCTCGCGCCAGCCGCACGCGACCGGGTGCTAGGCGCAGTCAATCTGGCCGGAACGCTTGGCGCCAAGACCGCGATTCTCTCAGGCGACGATGCCGCCCGCGTCATCATCGATTACGCGCGCGCGCAAAACCTCTCGCGTGTCGTGGTCGGGCGACAAATGAACCGGCATTGGCCCTGGCAGATTTCGGTGGCGCAAAGCATCGCGAAAAATGCACCCGATGTCGATCTCATCGACATGGCCACTGCGCGAGGGGCAAGCCCGGCGCAGGAGCACGCGCTCGATACCGGCGCACGCTTTGAACACAAGGTGATCAACACGCGCAATGCCCATTTCGCAGCGGCTTTCGCCTCGGTTCTGACCACGGCGATCGCCTTGCCGCTCTTTCCGTACCTGCATGTGACCAACACCGCCATGCTGTTTGTCATGACGGTCGCGCTGGTGGCCATGCGCTATGGCCGCAACCCGGCGGTCCTTGCCGCCTTTCTGAACGTCGCTTCGTACGATTTTTTCTTTGTGCCGCCACGCTTTTCGTTCGCGGTCGACAACTACCAGGATCTGGTCACGTTTGTCGTCATGCTTTCCGTAGGCGTGATGATCGCCGAACTCACGGCGCGACTGCGCTATCAGGTACGCGTCGCCGCCCATCGTGAAGAGCGCGCACGCTCCCTCTACGAGTTCGCCCGTGAGCTCTCTGCGGCGCTGCGTGCCGATGACGTCGAGAGCATCAGTACGCGCACCATCGAGGGCACCTTTCGCGCCGAAGCCATCGTCATCGAAGCGCGTGCCGGCGATCGTCTGGCCATCCCCGATGTGCTCAACCAGAGGCAGGATTTCGAGCCCGCCATTGCCGCCTGGGCATTTGATCACCGCCTGCCCGCAGGCCTTGGCACCGACACGCTACCGAAGAGCTCGTTTCTCTATCTGCCCCTGGTTGCGCCCACGCGCGTGCGCGGCGTACTGGCTGTGAAGCCGCGCGCGCGGCGCTACCTGATGGTGCCCGAACAGGCGCGCCAGCTCAGGACCTTTGCTGCCTTGATCGGCATCGCGCTTGAGCGCGTTCACTACGTCGAGGTGGCACAAAGTGCGGTGATCTCGATCGAATCAGAAAAGCTGCGAAATTCGCTCCTGTCGGCACTCTCGCACGACCTGCGCACGCCGCTTGCGGCGGTGGTCGGGCTCGCCGAGAGCCTGGCTTCATCATCTCCGCCAATCAGGGACGAGCAGCTGGCACTTGCCCGGGGCATCGTCGACCAGGCCCATCGCATGAGTGCGCTACTCACCAACCTGCTTGACATGGCGCGCATCGCAAGCGGCGACACGCACCTGAATTGCCAGTGGCAGCCGCTGGGCGAAGTTGTTGGCAGCGCACTGGGCTCGCTCAGGCTGCAGCTTCAGGGACATCAGGTTGGCGTCTTCCTTGAAGATGCCGAAGAGCTGGTCTATATCGACGCCGTGTTGATCGAGCGCGTCCTCTCCAACCTGATCGAAAACGCGATCAAGTACACGCCACCCTCAAGCACCATCACCATTCGCAGCTTGCACCATGGGTCGCAACTTCATGTCGTCGTCGAAGATGACGGGCCGGGGCTGCCGCCTGGAGATGCCGAGCGCCTTTTCGAGAAGTTCGTGCGCGGCCATCCGGAATCGGCGGTAAACGGTATCGGTTTGGGTCTTGCCATCTCGCGCGCGCTGGTGCGTGCCCATGGCGGCGATTTGACCGCCGACACGCACGTCGCCAAGGGCGCGCGCTTCGTCATCGCACTGCCCCTGAAAGTGGTTCCCCGGGAAATCAGCGAGGAAGCCAAGATTGACGCGCATGTCTAACTGGAATGCGCTGGTGGTCGAAGACGAACCGGAGATCCGCCACTTCGTTCGCAAGACGCTCGAAAGCGAAGGCTGGCGCGTGTACGAGGCGGGGAGCATGCAAAGTGCTACGCGCCAAGCCGCCGAAATCACGCCCGACCTGATCCTGCTTGATCTTGGCCTGCCCGATGGCGACGGCGTGAATTTTGTATCCGCGCTGCGCCAGAAATCGCAGGTCCCGGTCATCGTTTTATCAGCGCGCAATCTCGAGCGCGACAAGGTCGCCGCACTGGATGCCGGTGCTGACGACTACCTGAGCAAGCCCTTCGGCCTTGCCGAATTGCTCGCCCGTGTGCGCGTGGTGAAACGCCGCCTGACCCTGGCCCGCATGGCCCAGCAGCCCGAGACATTCAAGTTCGGCGCAATCGAGGTCGACCCGCCGGCAAGGCGCGTCTCAAAAAACGGCGCACTGGTGCATCTGACCCCCATCGAGTACAAGCTTCTTCTGACCCTGATCGAAAATGCCGGACGGGTACTCACCCACGGCGAGCTTTTGCGACGGGTCTGGGGACCCGGGCGCATCGAGCAGGGCTACCTCGTGCGCATTCACATGAGCCACCTCAGAAGCAAGCTCGAAGACGACCCGACCCAGCCGGTGCACCTGATTACCGAGGCCGGCATCGGCTATCGCCTGGTCGACTAGCCAGCATCCTTTGCGGCGACCCGTTCGCTAGGCACTTGCCGTTGCGTGCGGCGTGCGAAAATACGCGCTGGCTAGGAGAAGAAGATGATTTTCGGGATCGGGCTGCACATTATCGTGGCGATTTTTTTCGCCATTCACTGCTTGCGCACCGGACGCCAGATTTTCTGGCTGTTTATCCTGTTCTCGTTCCCGCTTCTTGGCAGCATTGTCTATTTCGTTGTCGAATACCTGCCCGATCTGCAGGTCGGCACGCGCGTGTCGAAGGTGACAACCGTGGCCTCCCGCGCGCTTGACCCCTCGCGCGATTTGCGCGCTGCGCGCGACGCACTCGAGATGACGCCCACGGCGCAAAATCGCCTGCGACTGGCCAATGCCCTTCTGGAATCGGGCGACACCGCTGCCGCATGCGAGCAGTTCGATCTATGCCTTGCCGGACCGTTTGGCAAGGATCCCGAGATCCGGCTCCTGGCTGCCCGGGCAAAACTGAAAAATGGTCAGGCGCAGGACGCCGTCGCCTTGCTCTACGAGATCAGGAGTAGCGATGCCGAGTTTCGCCAGGAAGCGCTCGCCATTACCCTTGCGCAGGCGCTTGCGGCAAGCGGAAACATGGCCGAAGCCGGCAATGAATTGCGCCAGGCCGAAACGCGCTTTGGCGGCATCGAAGTGCGCGCCGAGTACGCTATCTGGGCTGCGAAATCGGGGGATCTGGCGACCGCCAGGCGCCTTCGCGAAGAACTGGAAAAATCGTGGTCGCAGTGGAACAGCCATTCGCGATCGCTCAACCGTCCGCTTTTCAAGCGCGTCGACGACGCGATTGCCTCGGCACCCTCGGCATGAGCGTGAGTGGTGCAAAGGCTCGACAGGCGGCACTGTCATTGCCCGAGACAACCCATGCGCCGCACTTCACCATGACGGCGTTTGCCGTTCGCGGCAAACTCTTCGCAACGCTGTCTGCCGAAGGCGATTTTCTGAATGTTTTTTTGGCGGACACGGACCTTGAGACTACCCTCATGATGTATCCCGAGTGCGTCGAGAAGCTGTTCTGGGGCGCCAAGGCGCGCGGCGTGCGCATCATCCTCGCGCGGGCGAAACAAGTCGACGTATCTGAGATCCTGCAGCTGGCCTGGTCGCGCAAAGCCCCAAAAGGGCTCGTGTCATCCGATAGGGCACAGCAGGTCGAGCAAAGCCCGAGCGCCAAGGGCGGTCGAAAGGAAGTCAAGCGCTAGAGTTGTGAGCGCATCTCTACAGGGAGCCCGTATGGATCATGATCACGGAGGCCCGCCAGCTGCGGATGGTCGGGAAAGGACTCGATAGCAGTCTTCATGTGACGTTGAAGGGTCATCGGCCAAGCGACGTGCGCGGTAGCACCTTTGGCAGGTACAAGAAACTCAAGAAAAGGGGATTTTCATGAGCGCTGTCTTACCCGAGAACACGAAGCGTTTGTCTGGTGATGGTCGAAATGCGTTCCTTGTATTTGTCGGCATTGTCTGGCTCGCCATCGTCTCGGGCTTCGGACTCGATAGCTTCGTGCACATCAGCCGGCATGGGCTGGACTACCCGCTTATCGTCCACGTACATGCGTTGATATTTGTCGGCTGGCTGATCCTATTCACTGCGCAGGTCGCTTTGATCCGTTCAAGGCAACTGGATTTGCACAAAAAACTGGGTGTAGCTGGAGCGGCACTCGCAGTAGTGATGGTCGTCCTCGGTCCAGCGACTGCCCTGATTGTTGCCAACGCGAAATTTGCAGCAGGGGGCGTCACACCCGAGTTTTTGTCTGTCGAGCTGATCAATATATTTGCGTTTGCTGTATTCACGAGTGCAGCACTGCTTATGCGACGCACACCCGCCATCCATAAGCGCTTGATGCTACTTGGCCTGATATATCTCAGCACTCCTGGCTTTGCTCGTGCACTAAATGGCCCGCTGGCCTACGGGCTGGGACTCGCGATCCCACTCGGGGATCCTTTCTGGAGGCAATTCGCGGGTATTTTTGTCGGACCCGACCTGCTCATGCTCGGCCTAGGGGTTTACGACCTTGTTACGGCCCGGCGCGTCTATCCGGCATACCTTGCAGGGTTTCTATTTGCCCTCGCATGTCAAGTCACGGGCCTGTCGTTGCTACACAGCCCCGCATGGAAAGAGTTTTCCCTAAAGCTCATCGGCCAATAACTCACAGTACGGCAGGTAATCGGCCAGCAGCTCCTCTTGTTAGGCGTGTGATCTGAGGGCCGTTGCTAAATATTTTTTGACCTGGAGAAGCAATTGCGCCAATTCGTCTTTTCATCAGCGTTCCTGGTGGCTTTATGCCACGCATCAGCTTGTATCGCGAGTGAACAAGGGCAATCACCCGCTCCGCAGCCAATCCGTGCAGTTTGGGCAGAAAAGCAAATTTGTTCAGGGATCACAGCTCAGTCGCTGAGCCAATACTCTGACGCTGAGCAAATCAAAGGTGATGGCGTGGTCGAGCTTAAGAGGTTAGGCGTCCGCTATAAGATCCCGTACGTGCCCAAAGTCGAGAAATTTGTGTTGCGGATGGTGCTCGATGACAACTCACGCAGGGTCGTCGACAACTACATCCTAATTTCGGACGATGACCTCAAGGCACCGTTTGGTGCACTTCTTGTGACGACCTTGCCTCCAGTGATCACTAGCGCCGAGAGTGCATTCAATGCTGTGGACACGCTTCAACGAGGCCTCGCTGGATCTGCATACCAATTCATAGAGCGGCGAGAAATCAATGACGCCAGACTTGGTCACGGGCTTGAGTACATAAGCCCGAATCGTGTCGGTACTCTCTGCTTTCCTACAGCAAGGTACCAGTTTGTTCCGGCCGGAATGAGCATAAACTCGATCGGCATCAGCCGATTCTTTGTCCGGGGGAACGAGCTAATCGAACTTTCGTACATCGTGATCCTCCCTGAGTCGGTAGCACAATCCGGACGTAACGATTTCGCCCGGTCAGAAATGGATAGATATATTGCAGGCCTGACGCTTTCAGATCCAGCTCAATGACGGATGAAAGAGTTTGGCGACAGACACTTCTCGGCCAAGAGCAGCCGGTCATGCATGCTTCGCAAAGGGGTCTTACGCCTGCACCGCAAAGGCTGGGTAAGAGTTTTCCGTCTTGACATTCGTATCCCATGGGATACAATCAGCCATGCGGGTCAAGACTACGTTGGAGTATCGCGATTGAATTAATGCGCTCAAAGACCGCATGGTTCGCGCGCGCATCCAAGTCCGTGTCGATCGCCTCGTGCACGGTAATCCCGGTCAGTACCGTGTCCTGACTGGGGGCGTTTGCGAACTGAAAATCGACATCGGGCCTGGTTATCGCGTCTACTACACAGAAAGGGCCGGTGAATTTATTGTGCTATTGATCGGTGGCGATAAATCTTCGCAGCAAAAGGACATCAAGTTAGCCATCGCTCTTGCCAAGAATCTCGAATAGGAAATCCAAATGTCAAAGTC
>Ga0116229_10011782_pt1 | contig 12794 bp, 9 predicted proteins | sample S1TSphgellanicum_3_FD_87313 | JGI IMG/M metagenome (GOLD analysis project Ga0116229, IMG submission 87313) | Host-associated microbial communities from peat moss isolated from Minnesota, USA - S1T2_Fc - Sphagnum magellanicum MG | ecosystem: Host-associated > Plants > Peat moss > Unclassified...
AGCGATATTCACCGACGACGACGAGCGCCGCGTATGCGATGACGAGCTGGATGACGATGTCGGCGATCAGCGGACCGACGATCGGCGCGACCTCGATCGCCGAAGCGAGCGCGCCGATGCCGAAGGCGATGACGGCGATACCGAACACGAGGCCGAGCGTCGGCAACGGACGGTGGAATGCGATGTCGACGGATTCTCCGACGGCAACGAGCCCCGGCCTCTCGCCGGCAACGGCCGCCGCCATCGTGTAGATGCAGAAGAACGCGTAGACGACGATCGAGAGCCCGAACGTAAATGCGGCGAGCGTCGCCGCAACGATGCCGAGAAGAAAGAGCGCGAGCATCGCGACGAACACGTGGCCGCCGTCGCGCCGAAACGCGCGCGCGCCGTCGCCGAATGTCGCACGCCCCGTCTCCCATGCCTGCGCGGCCATACCCGTGGTATACGCGATCGAGACGATCGACGCGATCACGTGCGCGACGAGCCGCAGGATGCGGCGGCTCAGATCGTCGTCGAGCGGATCGGTCGGCTCGAGCGCGAGCAGCACGAGCGAAAGAACGAATGCGACCACGAGCCCGGGCACGACGATCGCGAGGTTTCGCCGCAACAACGTGAAGGCGCGTCCGAACATCAGGGCCCGTTCAGCGCGAACGGAAGCGCGCCCTCGACATCGGAGATCGAGGTCACGATCGCATTCGGATGCGGGCCGCCCGGCGGAATCGTTTCATCGCGCACGTTCATCCAAATCGTGAACATGCCGGCATCGTTCCCGCCACGCACGTCGCGGTCGAGTCGATCGCCTACCATCACGCACGCGTGCGCCTCGACGCCGAGTCGCGCGGCCGCGAGCTCGAAGACCCGCGGATCCGGTTTGATGAGGCCGACTTCGTCCGCGATGAAGATCTCATCGAACGCGTCCTCGAGCCGCAAGATCGCGATCTTGTCGCGATGCGTCTCGGCGAGCCCGTTCGTGATCATCCCGAGCTTCAGTCCGCGCGCGCGCAAGCGTTCGAGAAGTTCGAGCGCGCCCGGCCAGAGCACGAGATATTCGCGGCGATAGCGATTGTATTCGGTGCCGCAGAATGCCGCGAGCGCCTCGTCGTGTATGCCCACGCGTTCGAGTGCCGCGCGCCACATCGTCGTGCGCAGCCCCGAAAGACTCTGTTGGAACGCGGCGGGGGAGATCGTCTGCCAGAACGCGTCGGCTTCCGCGACGTACGCCGCGGTGAGCGCCGCCGCGTCGATCCCGCGTTCGGCGGCGACACCCGCGCTCACGGATTCCGCGGCGCGCCGATACGTGAGGGTATCGTCGTGCAGCGTGTCGTCGAGATCGAAAAGAACGGCTTTCACGCAGATTTGGACGCCGCGACGGCAACACGAAACGTACGCACGCCGAAGGGTTCGAACCGAGCGACGAGAGCTCCGTCCTCGAGCTCGACCTCACCCGCAACCGGACGCTCGAGCGCATCGACGCAGGTCGCGCCGTACGCGCGTGCGCCGCAGCGCAATGCGACCTCGCGGGCGCGACCGTCACATTCGCGCGCGCGCACGATCACGCCGTCACCGTCGTCGGCGAGTTTGGTCGCCGTCACGAGAATCGCCGGATCGTCGCACGAAAACATCGGAACCTCCGCCCGGCGAACGAAACGTTCCCATGCGTGTTCGAGCTCGCCCATCCCGAACGTGCCGCCAGCAAACGGAAGCAGGGCAAACGAGAAGGCGTGTGCCCCTTCGTCGGCGCTCGGGTCGGGCCACGTCGGCCCGCGCAAGAGCGAGTGCCCGAGACGCGCGCGGCCCCATTCGCGATCGAGACTCCAACCGTACGTATCGAGCGTGAGAAACGCGAGCCCGCCGCGGCGCCCGTCGATGCGTGCGAAGCGTTGGCCGGTCGCTTCGAACTTCGCGCGCTCCGCCTTCGTGCGCGGCTTCGGCGCGCGGTCGACGGCACCGTGCGGCGACCCGAAGCGCGCGCGCCGCGCGCCGAACGCGAGCTCGTTTTCGAAACGTATGAGAACGTGGCGCTCGCGCCAATCGACCGCGAGTTCCACGCGCACGAACGGTTCGGCGCGATCGAGTTCCACGCGCGCGACCGCAAGAGAGGCTCCGAACGCGTAGCGGATCTCCACGCCGTCCGCGGTCGCCTCGCAGCCCGTCACACGAACGCGACGTTTGCGGAGCCGGTACGTGCGGTCCACGTTCCACGCATCCCACCGCTTCGGGCGATCGACGTACGCGGCGAGGCGAAGCCCACGCCGCACGACGTTCGGGCCGCCGGCGATGCGGAGCTCGACGAGCGTTCCATCGCGGCGCACGCACGCGCGCACGCGCTCGTTCTCGAGGACGAATCCTGCGGGTTCGAAGCGCGGGGCCGCAAACGCGACCGGCCGCGGACCCGCGGGCACGTGCGGTAAGACCGAACGCGCGTTGTGCGCGACGTTCGCGACGAGCGCGTCCGCTTCGTCGAACTCGCGATGCACGTCCGCGTACACCTCCGCGATCGACGTGCCGGGAAGCACGTCGTGAAACTGTGCGCGTAGCACGATCTCCCACGCCGCCGCGAGCTGCGCGCGCGCTTCGTCGAGGAAGTACGGCGTGGCGCGCAGCGTTTTCGCCCACGCGACGGAGAGCTCCGCATCGGCGAGGGCCCGTTCGAGCGCGGCGTGCCGCGCTTTGATATCGTGATGCGTGGTCGCAACCCCGCGATGCTCTTCGAGATAGAGCTCGTCGCGCACGACGGGCAGGCGCGCCGCATGCTCGCGCATACGCGAGAACCATGCGGCGACCGTCGTCCACGCTCCGAAACGCGAGGCAACGGCAAGTGCGTCGTCGCGCGCGCCGCCGCCGCCATCGCCGAGACCGATCGGTACCAGGTCGCCACGTGCCCGCGCTCGCTTCACACGCGAAGCTTCAAAGCCGCCTTCGATGGACGCAAGCGATGCGGCGAGTACGGAACTGCCGTCAGGACCCTCCCAACGAAAACGCGCGTGCGGGAACGTCGTCGTATCGTTCCAGCCGAGCTTCGTCGTGGCGAACGCATCGATGCCCGCGTGGGCGAGCAGCGTCGGCAACGTATTGGGAAAGCCGAACGTATCCGGCAGCCACGCGACGCTCGGCCGCGTTCCGAGCACGCGCTCGCAATAGCGTATGCCGAAGACGAGTTGCCGCAAGAGCGATTCACCGGAGGGAAGCATGCAGTCGGGCTCGACCCACATCGCGGCGACGCTCGTATCGATGCGACCGGCGCGCGCGAGCTCCGCGACGCGCGCGAAGAGCTCGGGATCGCGCTCCGCGAGAAACGCGTAGAGCTGCGGTTGGCTTTGCGCGAACACGAAATGCTCGTGTGTCTCGAGCTGTCGTGCCGCGGTTGCGAACGTGCGCTGGGCCTTACGCGCAGCCTCCGCGTACGTCCAGAGCCATGCGACGTCGAGATGCGAATGTCCGACGATCGCGAGATCGCCGCGCGCGTCGGTCGCGATGCTGGGCGCGACGTCTGCCTGCGGATGCGTCGCCTCGATCGAAAGGGCGGGCTCTCGAACGCTCCCCGCGACGATGCGGCGCCAGCGAAAGCCATCGCCCGCGGGAAGGCCGGTCGACGGAAGCGCGTGTCGTTCGACTTCCAGCGTGATCGTTCCGAGCGGTCCGGGCGCGACCGCGATCGACTCGTGCTCGCGATCGAACGCACCGCGCACGATGCCGTCGATGCGCAACAACGCACCGGTTTGCGTGCGATAGCGAAGGACGACGCCGGCGCCTTCGAATGCACCGTGCGCGTCGCGCGCCGTACGCTCGCCGAGAATCGCTACGTCACCGTCGTCTTCGCGAACGACGAGATCGAGCTTCACGGGTTGCCGAAGTGAAAGCGCGCCTCGAGCGTGACGCCGCCGCCGATGTTGCGGTCGACGAGCCCACCGGTGTTCACGTTCTTCGTATGGTAACTCAAGCCGCGCACGCCGACGAGATAGGTCGCGCGCTTCACGTTGACGCCGTAGGACGCGCTATAATCGACCTCGGCACCTTGCTCGGGTTCGCTCGGATGGCTCACGCCGAGATAATCGAACACGAGCAGGTTCCCGCGCAAATTCGGCTCGAGTAAAAGTTGCGCTTCGACGAAGTGGTTCGCGCGCACCGGCAACGTGCAGGCGGCCGCGTAGATCGGCGAGGCGATCCGCACGTCGTTGCGATCGCCGTTGTCGCCGTTCTTGTTCGTGAGGTTGATGAGTTGGTATCCCGCGCCGATGCGGAAATAGCGATGCTCGTCGATATCGACCATCACGCTCGAGTTGAGCAAGCTCAAGCTCGCGGACGACGTCCCGAAGTTTCCGGTGCTCGAACCCGTGGCCGCGACCGTCGGGATACCTTCGAGATGGATGCGGACGCGATCGAGATGCTGCGTGACTTCGAGCGCCGCACCAGGGATCACACCGGAATCGGGCACGGGATTTGCAAAGCCGACGTGCGTCCCCGCAACGACCGCTGCGAACGCACCCACGTCGGTCGACGTGTCGGCGGCAGCCGGTCGAAGCGATAGGGCGACGAAAACCGAAGCGAGCAGAACCGCGCGGAGGCCTCGGGTCACGCTTCCCCTTCCCAGTAATCGAGGACGGGATTGTCGCGCACGATGATGTCCGAACGCTCGACGAGCAGCTTGTGCGAATCGGGATAGTAGCAGACGTCCGAGGCATCGGTATTCGCGATCATCAGAACCTCGCACGGGGAATCCGTTCGATTCACGATCTTATGCGCGCCCTCGATGCGCGTCGGAAACGAAACGTAATCGCCCTCGCTCAGCGGGACTTCGCCGCGCGGCGTGAGCAGCGTCGGCTTCCCGACCATCACGACGAAGAGCTCTTCCTCGCATCCGTGCCAATGCATCGGCGAAGCGGCCCGACCCGGCGGGATATCGACGAGGCGATAGCCGAGCTTTTCGGCACCGATGTAGTCGCCGATTTCGAACGCGGTGCCACCGTAGCCCTCGGGATCGTCGTTCCACGTGCGCCATACCGCGTCGGTGCGATTGATGCGATTCACGTACGCGTCGCGGCGCGCTTCGAGGCACGTCCAGATCGCACGATGCGCTCCGCCGAAGATGCACGCGCCGTCGCCGACGAGCAAATGCTCCGGGAGCCGCGCGCGCAACGCACGCAGCGACATCACGGCGAGCGCCGGATCCTCGAGCTTCTCGTCGGGCATCAGTTTCACGGCGCCGGCGGGACTTCCCCACAGCGCGTCGCCCACGAGCACCGCGCGACGGTCGACCCAATGCAGCGCGATCTCGCCCGGCGTCTTCAATCCCTCGAGCCCGATCACCACGGCACCGGCGAAGGAGTCGCCGGGCTGCACCGTCCGATCGACGGGCGCCGAGAGCAAATGCTCCTCGCGCGCCGAGCATACGAGTTTCGCATCGAAGCGGGCGGCGAGCGCGCGCGCATCGCGTTCGTGATCGCGATTCGTGATCAGCACCCACGCGAGCCCACCGCGCGCGGCGATATCGTCGGCATCGGCATCGGAGATCGGCAGCGGATCGATCGCGACGTTGCCGTCCGGACTCGCGACGAAGAACGAGTTGAAGAAAAGATTGCGGTCGGGCTGCCACACGGACCACATCGCAACGCCCGCGAGCATCGTCTGCTGCATGGGTCCGTTCTTTGTGAGCGCGAGCGATGGGGCCTACGCGGGACGCGCGAGCGCGCCGTCGATCACGTACCCGCCCCCGGTGCGTTTGGCCGCGTACATCGCCAAGTCGGCCCGCGCGAGGGCGCCCTCCGCGGACCGTTCGGAACCCACCTGCACCGTCACGCCGATGCTCGCCGAAACCTCGACGACCGTACCGTCGGCGAGCGAGATGCGCTCCTCGATCGATGCGAGGATGCGCGCGGCGATCGCTTCCGCGCGCACGCGCTCGGAAATCCCGTACGCGATCACCGCGAACTCGTCGCCGCCGACCCGTGCCGCCACGTCGCGACTCGCGACTGCCGCCCGGATACGTGCCCCGACGATTTCGATCACGGCATCGCCCGCCGCATGCCCGTAGCGATCGTTGATCGGCTTGAAGTGGTCCAGGTCGATGAAGAACAGCGCGAAGGCCTGCGCGTCGTCGAGAACGGCGGATTCGAGCGATCGATGGAACGCTCGTCGATTTGCGAGGCCGGTGAGGCCGTCGCGCAGCGCCTCGTTCTGCAGACGTTCCTCGAAGAGCTTGCGCTCCGTAACGTCGGTGAGGGTCACGATCACGTAGCGGCACGCGGCCTCGTCGCTCACGCCCGCGAGCGAAACGTGCAGCCACATGCGTTCGCCGGACTCGTTTGCGACCTCGCACTCGATGCTGCTCTCGGAGCGCTCCCCTCGAAAGATCGCGTCGACGTGCGCTCGCGCGAGGCGATCGATCTCCGGAAACGACTCGCGCATCGCGGCGTAGCGGCGATTGCTGTGCGTGTTGTCTCGACGTTCGTCGAAGATCGTGATGCTCACGTCGGCCGTATCGAAAACGGCGCGCAGCTGGCCCTCCGAGAGGGAGAGCGAACGTTCCGCCTCGCTCAGCGCGAGCTTCGATGCGTATGCGTCGCGTTCGAGCGCGACGAACGTGAGTTGCGAGGCGTGCCACCGCGAAATCACGCGGACCACGATCGAGATTGCGAAGATCGTAAACAGTAACCCGAGCAGACCGAACGCGGCATTCCAGAGAACGCGCCCCGCTAGTCGCGCGTCGGTCGCCTGCAGACGCGCGTCGAGCGCGTCGAGCGCGGCACGCGCGAGCGGCAGGTTGGCGTCGATCGCTTCCAGTCCGAGCCGATCGACCGCTTCGCCGCTTTCGGCTCCACGCTTCGGTCCCTCGAGCGCGGAAACGTAGCTCGCTTCGAAGCGACGCAAGGCTGGAGTCGCCGTCACGTCGAGTCGTAGCAAACCGGAACCACGCGGAATACCGAAGCCGGCAACCTCACGAACGGCGCCGTCGATATTTTCGCGATTGCGCGTGACGTAGCCGATGCTCGTCGCGGCGGCGATCGCATCGTGCGCCGGAAAGCCGCGATCCTCCGCAACTTCGAGGAGCGCCATGCTCTTCGCAACGTGCCCGTACATTCCGGGCGTATTCAGCGCGCCGATCGAGATGAGGTCCTGGTCCGCGAGATCGTCGTCCGTGGTGAGATGTGAAGTGTCGGCGACCTCGTATGCGAGACAGCCCGCATCTCCCACGACGTTCATGCTCGCCGGCGATCCGGCGCCGGGCCGTCGCTCGAGCCAACGCACGTAGTCGGCGTGCCATGCAGCGAACGTCGGGCACCCATTCTCCGAAACGCGCGGATGCGAGCCGAGCGCGACCACGCGCTCGATGTCGCCGTTCACCGTCCGCACGAGGTCCGCGTAGGAGCCGGCGCCGACCGAGGGCCGGTAGGTCGCCACGCGGAGCCGGAACACGTGGGCGCCCAGCGGCAGCAACGCGCGCGCTTCCGCGAGCCCGCGTCGTTCGACCGCCACCTCCGCACGTTGGTTCTGGATCTGCACGACCACGTGAATGGTGAACAACGTGAGCGGGAGACAAAGCGCGACCGCTAAGACGACGCGCACGACCAGGAGTCGCAGCGACTCTTGCGTTTTCGGCGACTCCTCACGGCGCGTCTCCATCAGTTTCTATTCGACCGAACGACGCACCCTCGCGAGGTAGGTAGGTCACACGACCGACCCCGCCCTCGTACTCGCATCCGTGTCGCCGCCGTCGAAGGCAGCGCGATGAACGACACGCAATACACGGCCGCCCTCGCGGCGGCGGGCCAAGTCGCCGCATCGTACGCCACCGCGCGCCCCGCCGTCACCAGCGACGAACACATCAAGTCGATCGTCCGCGTCTTCGAAGCGATCTTCGACGCCGCGATCGCGAAGCGCGGCGCCTGATCTTCTAGTGCGGCCGTCCCCCGCCGCCGCCGCCATGCGGCGGAGCGGGATGTCCGGCGGGCGCTGCGTGCATCGCGGGCGCTGCGTGATAGGCGGGCGCCGCGTGATACGCCGGGGCTGCGTGATAGGCCGGAGCCGCGTGATACGCGGGCGCAGCGTGATAGGCCGGAGCCGCGTGATACGCGGGCGCAGCGTGATAGGCTGGAGCCGCGTGGTACGGCGCGTGATAGACCGACGCCGCGTGCACCGGCGCGTGATAGACCGACGCCGCGTGCACTGGCGCGTGATACACCGATCCCGCATGCACGGGCGCATGGTACGTCGACGCAGCGTGAACCGGCGCGTGATACGTCGATGCAGCATGAACCGGCGCGTGATACGTCGATGCAGCACGAACGGGCGTGTGATACGCGGTGCGCGTGACCTGTCGATCGCTCGATCGTACCGCAACGAAGTTCGCGGGGCGATTGTGCGGAGAGAGGGGACGCGTTACCAGCGACCGGCGGACGATTGTGATTGACGCGCGCCAGCAGCGTGCGATCTTGCGACGCGACGCGCACGTGTTGCACTTGCGTCGACGTCATCCCATACCGATGCGAGCTTCGCATGGCAACCTGTTCGGATGTCGGACGAGCGCGCACGCCGTGCGGCCCACCGTTATATCCGACGCGACCACCGCTGTAATCTCGCTGTACGTTTCGATCCGCGTACACGGAACCGCGAAATCCGCGGCCCACGCGCGTCACATAGCTGTTGTAGCGGAACTGTCCACGATCCCAACGTCCGCCGTCGTAGCCGTTACCGTAGTAACCGCCGCCGTAGTTCACGCCGCCATAGTAACCGACCGACGTGCCCCAATACCCCTGATTCCAGGCGTAGTTGCCATCGTTCCAACCCCAGTACCCGGGCGTCCACAGATAGCCGGGCTGCGGAGCATACGTCCACGTTCCGGGAACCCAGAAATACCCATACGATCCCCACGCCCAATAGCCGGGGATCCAAACGTAATTCGGACCCGGCACGTACGGCTGCTCGTAGACGGGAATCGGCGGCGGAGCGTAACCGACGTCGACACCGACATCGATGTTCGCACCGATGCCGATTCCGACCGACACTTGCGCGAAGGCTTGCACCGGAAACGCGACGACCGCCGCCGCGACGAGCAAGCGTGTGATAGAATGGATTTTCATCTGAGTCGATATACCCAGAATAATATTAACGACCCGGATTTCGGGAGTTTTGTGATACCGCTCGCACTCTTCGCCGCCTTCGTCTTAATAGCCGCGACCATTTACCGACTTTGGGCCGTCCTTCGGCTCGTCCACGCGTACGCGATCGAGGAGTACGACGCAAACCCGAAGGCACGTCGACTCTTGATGCGTTCGCGCGTCGCCCTCATCGCGGTGCTCGGGGCACTCCTGACGTTGGGCTTCTGTTCCGGGCTCTGGTGGGTCGAACTAGCCGCATCCTTCGTCTGCATCGCTGCGCTCGCGAAACTTTTTTGGGCGATCGACATGCGCCGCTCCGGAAGATACCGCGCGTTTTACGCCGCGCGCTTTTGGCGTTAGTGCGCGACGTGGAGCGTTCGATCGAAGAACGCCGCGGCGAGATCGGTCGTCGCAAGGTGGAGCGCCGTTCGTGCTGGGCCGGCGTCGCCGCAAATCGCGGCGAATTTCGTTTGCCCCGCCGGCGCACAGTCCGTCAGAAACGAGTAGTGTCCGACGGCCTTCGGAAAGAGCGTTAATTCCGCATCCGGGATTCCGAGCGCGTCGGGTACGGCGTTGTCGAGCACCGGCACGATCGGGTCGCCCATGCCTGCAACCACGGCGACGGGTACGTCGATCGCGGCGAGGCTTTCCGGAATGATCGCCGGACCGAGGGCGGGTGCGATCGAGAAGACGGCCTTGACGCGTGCGTCGCGATGCGACGTCATATTCGAAGCCATAGCTGCCCGAAATGTCGGATCGCTCTGCGCAAGCGCGGCCGCCTTCGCCGCGACATCGGGCATCGTCGGTGTCGCGGCCCCGCTGCAGACGGCCGTCGCCGGCTCGCGCGCGCAGTAGGCACTCAGCAAACGATCGTCGCCGCGAGCGCCGGCGATCGCGAGAACCGTGTAACCGCCGAGCGAGAAACCGGCCGCGCCGATCCGCCCGCGATCGATGCGCGAGCCGAAGCGCGGCATCTGCAAGACGCCGTCGATCACGCGCGATAGATCGTCGGCACGCAACCACCACACCGCGTTTCCCGCAACGGTCGGCGCTTCGAGCGCGTTGTTTCCCGGATGATCGACCGACGCGACGATGTAGCCGCGCGCGGCAAGGCCCGCGCACAACCAAGACAGATCCATCGCCGTGCCGCCAGTGCCGTGCGAGACGACGATGAAGGGCAACTGCGCGGGCGTTGCCGCAAAGGGCGCATCGAGCGCGCCTTGGCTTTCGACGAAATAGGGTACGCCCGGTGGACCGATTTCGATCGGCTCCATCTGCGTTCCGGCGGCCGCCGGATACCAGATCACGACGTGGAGGCGATTGTCGAGATCGCCGCGCGAGGCGGTGTTGCCGGCGACGGATGCGTTCGTGAAGCCAACGGGCGCAGCCGATGCCGAGCACGTGGGCCGCACGGCGAGCGCGAGCCCGATGGCGATCGCTATCGAATACGCGCTAAAGAATCGGGATCGCAAGTTCGCACTCCAAGTCCGGCGCGGCAACGCGCGCGGGGTCGCTGAGATAGGTGTTGATGAACGCTGCGTCGCGCAACTCGAGTCGATCCGTAAGGATCCAACTCGCGACGATTTGATCGTACGCATGCGTGATGCGCTGATACGGCCCGCGCTGCCGGAACACGGCGTAGCGGCCACCCGGGATGACGATGTCGCGAAGACCGTCGCTACGCGCCCCGGCCAGGTCTCCATGCGGCGATAGCGTCACGCACGCGTCGAATCGCAACGCTTCGTGGTCTTCGAGGTCGGGCGAATCGTATGACAGAGCGAGTATGCGTGCCCCGGGTACGAATGCGCGCCGAACGGCGATCTCGTAGAGCCGCTCCATGACGACGTCGACTTCGTCGTAAGGCCCGACGTGCCGCAGCGCGAGCGCGTCTCGGGGCACGTACTCGTCGATTCGTGGCTCGACGATATCCGACGCGAGCGGCACGTAGCCGGCAGGCACCCGAGGCGCGACGTCACCGGCGGCACGATACGCACTCGGCGAAAGGCCGAACGCACGCGCGAACACGCGACCGAACGCGCTCGGCGATTCGTAACCGCAACGCAGACCGATGTCCGTAATCGAATGCGTGCCGTTGCGTAACTCGTGCGCGGCACGCTGCAACCGGTGCCGCGTGACGTACGCGCTCAGATTCTCGCCGAACGCGACGCGGAACACGCGGTGAAAGTGAAATGGGGAGAGACCGGCGGCGGCAGCGATGTTTTCGAGCGTCAAGCGCTCGTCGAGGTGAGCGCGAACGTACAACGCGACGCCGGCGAGTCGATTCTCGAGGGTCGGCTTCTCCACGAGCAGCATGTTCAAAGACTACTCGATCGGCCCCGCCCGCGCTCTCCCGATCTTGCTGTTCCGTTCCCTCGCTTAGGTTCCGACGAGTTCCTTTAGCGCGTGTGCGAAGATCTTCGGCGCTTTGCCTTGGAAGAGGACGGACTCGTTGCCGCCGATCTGCTTGCGGAGCTCGAGCAGTTCGTCGCGCAGCGCGGCGGCCTTCTCGAAATCGAGGTTGGCGGCGAATTCGCGCATCTTCTTCTCGATCTCGTTCGCCATCGCCACCGCGACTTCGCGTGGGAGCTTGTCGCCCTTGAGTTTCTTCGCGTTGTTCGTCTCGTCGGGCGAGCTGAGCAAATCGAGGATGTCGCGGACTTCCTTGCGGACCGTTTTCGGTTCGATGCCGTGTTCGAGGTTGTGCGCGATCTGACGTTCGCGGCGCCGCTTCGTCTCGCCGATCGCCTTGGCCATCGACTCGGTGATCACGTCCGCGTACATCACGACCTTGCCCTCGACGTTGCGCGCCGCGCGACCGATCGTCTGAATCAGCGACGTCCCGCTGCGGAGATAGCCTTCCTTATCCGCATCGAGGATGCCCACGAACGAGACCTCGGGCAAATCGAGACCTTCGCGCAAGAGATTGATACCGACGAGCACGTCGAAGAGGCCGCGCCGCAAGTCGCGCAGGATCGCGATGCGCTCGAGCGTTTCGACCTCGCTGTGCAAGTACCGCACTTTGAAGCCGTTCTCGAGCAAGAAGTCGGTGAGATCCTCGGCCATCTTCTTCGTGAGCGTGGTGACGAGCACGCGCTCGTCGGCTTCCGTGCGTTTGCGGATCTCTTCCATCAGGTCGTCGACCTGATGCTTCGTGGGGCGAACCTCGACCTCGGGATCCACGAGACCCGTGGGCCGGATGATCATCTCCGCAACCTGGGTCGATTTGGAAAGTTCGTACGTCGACGGCGTCGCGCTCACGTAGATCACTTGGTTGATGTGCTCCGTGAACTCATCGAACATCAACGGCCGATTGTCCATCGCGCTCGGCAGGCGGAAGCCGTGCTCCACGAGATTCTCTTTGCGCGCGCGGTCGCCGGCATACATGCCGTGGACCTGCGGCAGCGACACGTGCGACTCGTCGACGAACAGCAGCCAGTCCTTCGCAAAGAAGTCGAGCAGACACGACGGCGTGGCGCCCGGCTCGCGGCCCGCGAGATGGCGGCTGTAATTCTCGACGCCGTTGCAATACCCGACCTCGCGCAGCATATCGAGATCGTAGCGCGTGCGCATCTCCAAGCGCTGCGCTTCGAGCAACTTGCCGTTATCCTTGAAATACTTCAGGCGATCTTCGAGTTCGATCTCGATGCCTTCGATCGCGCGGCGAAGCTTTTCGTCCGGCGTGATGAAGTGCTTGGCCGG
>Ga0116229_10011787_pt1 | contig 12790 bp, 13 predicted proteins | sample S1TSphgellanicum_3_FD_87313 | JGI IMG/M metagenome (GOLD analysis project Ga0116229, IMG submission 87313) | Host-associated microbial communities from peat moss isolated from Minnesota, USA - S1T2_Fc - Sphagnum magellanicum MG | ecosystem: Host-associated > Plants > Peat moss > Unclassified...
CCTTGTTTTGCCCTCCCCCCCCCCCCCCTGCCCCCCTTTCTCCTTGTTCTACCATTGCCACCCTTCTCTCCTAGTTTTGTTGCCATTACCACCTTATTTCCTTACTCTACCAATGCTGCCCTTCTCTTCTAATTTCGCTACCATCGCCCCCCCTTTCTCCTTCTTTTGCCATTGCCCCACCCTCCCCTAGTTCTATTGGCATCTCCCTCCCTCTCTTGGTGCTACCATCACCGTCTTGGCAACACCTCTTTCTTTCCTAGTCCTACTACCATTGCCTTCCATCTCTCCTAGTTCTTCCATCACCCTAAACCTTAAAGCCCTCTTGGCAACACTTTTTTTTACTACTATTGTCTACCCTTTTTTTTGGTTTTCACCTCTCTCCTTGTGTTGTTTTTTGCCTCCTTATGTTGTTAAAGTTTTTGGGTTATTGTTTGGTGCATTAGGTTGTTTAATTGAAGATGGCCCCTTTCACAAAGTTGAAAAGGATGCAAGTTCCATGCATCAAACCTTTAATCATTGATGATAGCAACAAGGTCGATGATTCAACAAATGCACTAATTGTGGTGGTTGAAGGTCAAGATATTCCAAATGAAGTAGTGCCTCCTAATGCACCAATTGATCCTTCAAGATTAACAACTGAAAATGAAGATCTTCAAAGTGCAAAACACTAATAGAAAACCCCCCTTTTTCAACCAAAATATTTTTAACTCCAAGTCATTTTCAACTACATTTCAACTGGATTTTTTTAATTATTTAATTAAATAATTTGGTGCTACCAAGCAAGTTGAAATGTCAACTCTTTTGGTAGGCAATTGAACCTGAATTTCAACTAAAAGGATAGTCACAAAATATTATTTATATCCGCAAGTGTTACAATTGAATTACTATTGGGGCTTCTACTAAAAAAATGACAACATCTCAAAATGAATCCCATGTCCAACTATTTTGGTCGATCACAAACATAAGCATATATGATAAATGTTAATTGGACAAATGAAATGCAATTTTGGACTAATGTACTAGTTACAACTTTGCCACAACTATCTTTCAATTATAAGGACTATTTGTAAATATATATGTCATACCTATATTAAGTACCTATTAATTACTAGTAGGTAGATCCCTACCCAGTTACTTACCTATTAATAATTAGGTATTTAATTAGTGTGCACTTAAAGCATTAAGTAACTAAGTCTTCGATAGTTAATTAGTAAGTAATTATTAATTAGGTACGTTTAACTTTTAGTTAATTAATACATACATATTTATTAACTACCAACATATATATGTTATTATATCTCACCTAAATTAATATAATTTATGTATATATTATTATTATGTATAAATTATAAGTTATTATCAATATTAATAATACCATCAACCATTATTCACTAGTATAATTATATTTTATAATTAAAATTATTTTATATAACTAACGTTCAAATTTAATTACAGATATGATTTACATTAGCATTAATGTATATTAATATTATAATTGATTGTATGTATTAATTTTTATAAATATTTATTATTATTATGCACAAGATTGATCATGATATTTACAATTAATGTTTAGCAAGATATTGTAATATGTATATTTATTTTTGAATATCAAATTTATGTATTATTTCTATGATTACTACCATCAATTATATAATTAATTAAAAATTTTAAAAATAATTATAATTAAATTTTTATTGAATGTTAATAATATTATTTGAAATTTTTAATTCATACAATTATAACTAATATCTAGAAATATAAAATATAATAATATCAATATTAATAGTTATTATTATTATGAATATTTAATAATGATGATAATAGGTTTTTTTATTTGTTAGTTATTTTTATGTTTAATATTTAGTATAACTAGTAGGTGGATTAGTTTAATAGAAAATAACTATTGGATAGGGTAGACACATCTATCACCAAATGTTTACCAAATTTTTGAAATTTTATTTTTTTTTGGGCGGAAAACATTTCATGACCATGGGTGAACCAAATGAAAATTTATAATATTTCTTGAAACTCCAAAAACAAAGAAGCAAGAAGAGGATGAGCTTGTTCAAAGAGAGAAAAAAACATTTAGACCCCCTTACTTTCAATTTTCATTTCTTCCTCATTTTTTCTTTATTTTAAACAATTTAAAAAACTATGGAAGCGTTATTTGAAGCTTTAAAAACCTTTTTGAAGAGCAAAGATAATAGAGTGATGTCCAAAGATCTTAAGCTCCAAAATGCAAACTAGTCATATATGCCAACCCACATCCCCATGACCCGCTTCACTTGGAGAATGCATATCTTGCTCAAACCTTCATCAATTTGAACAATTTTTGTTGCATTAAATGCACCATCTGAAGCTTTACACAACCTTTGAAAACAATAAAATGACATCCAAAGATCTTAAGCTCCAAAATGTAAATTGGTCATTTGTGGCAACCCACATCATGCCCATGACCCCCTTCATTTGGAGAAGGCATAACTTGTTCAAACCTTTATCGATTTGAACGATTTTTGTTGCATTGGATGCATTATCTAAAGTCTTATAAAATATTTTTGAAGTGTAAAGAAAATAGAGTGAAATTCAAAGATCTTAAGCTCCAAAATGCAAATTTGTCATATGTGCCAACCCACATCATGCCCATGACTCCCTTCACTTGGAGAAAGCATATCTTGCTCAAACCTTCATTGATTTGAACGATTTTTGTTGCATTAAATGTGCCAAATAAAGGACTACAAAAAAAATTTGAGCTTCAAAAAAAACAAAACAATGTACAAAGATTTATAAGTCTTCATCCTTAAATTATCAACATGTATATCCTACTAGTTGCAACTAAAATGTAATTAAAATGTTTGACCCATATTTTCGTGAGTGTGAACTAGAGGTAATGGCTTATTATGATGCAAAACCCTATGACCATTGGACTTCCAATCCCACTTTTCACACATTCAAAAATTGTGTATACTTTATTTGTGATTTTTCACTAAAAAATGCATTATAATGCATAGATGCAATATCACTAAACATCAAGAGCTCTTGAAGTATGAGAAAATTTGTGTGCAACCATCCGTTCATGCCAATCTTTCCTCCATTTCACAAAACAACCCATGTTGTTTCCCACTCGGTTGAAGATTGTGCCTAGATGCAAGGTTTCATAACCCTTAATTAAATAATTTGTGTGAACATTGGCACATACTACTTTGAGGAATGATGTCACATGGACACAAAGTGCAACCCCACCTTCTATACACTCCTTCATGATGTCTTGCATGGTCTCCTTTAATTCGTCCATTGCTCGTTCCATAGGAGCATTTGACATTTGGGCCTCAGGCACCTTCACATCATCAAGGGTTAAGATGTCATCACCTAAAGAAATAAACCCACCAATATCGACAACCCCTTCCCCATTAGTAATTCATTCCGACTTTTCATCATCCCTGTCACAACCCTACTTTGAGAGAGTGTGAAGATGAAATTCACACTCCCGAAATGGGGGCTTGGGAGTCCTTTAGGACTCCCGAAACTTCAGAGTTCAACTGCAAGGGTCAAAACACCTTGCATTGAAATGTTCTTTATATCATTGGAAAGCTATCAAAGTGTAGATGTCGAAAATGGGCTTGCATGGGCCATTTGGACATATGCAGCACAAGTTATGGCAAAAAGAAGGGTCAAGAGTCAAACTGGCAGTTTGACCCCCAACCACTAAAAGTCAGGAATCGACCCGACCCCGGTGTGCAGGTGAAATGCGACACACCGTTGGAAAGCTCTCAAGGAGAGCTACAAGTTTGCTTCAAACCTCATCCCGATCCAAGGTTTGAGCAAAGTGTTATGCCTTCGCAAAGTCCCAGGAATTGAAATCGGGACAGTTTCGAGACTCCTCCTTGGGAGTCCCGGGACAAAAAGCCATTCGGATGTAGGTGCCATGGAGAGGCACAAAGAATACAATATGGGGGAAGGTGGTGGCTTCCCCCGAGTCCGGGCCGTGGTGAGTCTTGTGAGTCTAGAGTTGCCCGTGGCTTGTCCTAGCACTAAAGGTGCTCAAGAAAGTGAACTAACCAACTTATTAATTAGTTTGATGTAGGTTCGAATAAATAACTAAAGCTTGTCACTCTACCTAGTCCCATCCTGGAGCTTCAGCACGCCCCTCTACCCTTTTTAGTGCCGAGAACTAGGTGCGTGCCCCGAGTTCCTCACAATTCCGCTATGTGAGTAACCTAGACGCACTTTGGGTCTAACTAGGAACCTAGGAGCACATCAATCCCGAGTGCATTAGAATTGTTGTCCAACAAATGAAGGTCTGTGAACATGGCTTTGAATCCTCCTCAATTAGTGTTGTACCATGTCCCACAATAGTAGAAGATGATATTTACAGTGATATATGTGTAAGCCAAAATAAAATTGTGATTTGGTGCTTACATAAATTTCCACACAATGCCCATTCACATGTGCACTTGACATATTCTTTAAATGGGTGTTTAACTTCATACATGTGTTTGGGAGTCCCTTGGCTCATCACGGTCCAAACACCCCCGGATTCCAATGCCAACCACTTCACATTAGCATTTAAAATCAACACCTTTTCCACACTTGCCTTTGTGATGTGCTCCAAAATTTTGTTATTTATGAATTCATGTTTCTTCATTTCAAATGTGTGCATATAATGCCAAACCGCAACGGTTGTTAGCTGCCACACCAATTAGTTAATATGTCGACCTCTAAGCCTTTTTGTCTCAAGGGAAAACCATCGTTTCAATGCACCGTGATAGGACTCAATCAATGCTTGTGTATCTTGGCTGGAATGCAACACCTATTGAAGTCCAACCATCCACAAATCTAAAACCAAAGCACCAATGACATATTTAAGTAAATAAACCTAGAACATTATGGACTCAACTATGAACAAAAAATAATAATGACATGGATAATTAAATACATGATGAACACTTACCAAGGGGGTTCATTCATAGTAAAAGGAACCAAATCACTTGTTGATTGCAGTGAAAATTACACTACTAGACTATTTTGAAAAATCACCAATAATTATATATAATGAATTATTTGTTCATATTTTGGGGTTTAGGGTATTAATGACCAAGCAAGTAGGTATGGTTGGGTAGTGTCTGGTAGGTACCTATTTAGGTGGCCAATAGGTATGAAAGTGAAATGACGACTATTGTTTTATGCAAGCAATAACTGTATCCAAATAACTGCAATTATTTTCGTCTAGGCATTACAGGTGGTTTGTGTGAACAAATCCAAAAGAAATGCAATACCTACATTTTTTTTCATTTGAACATCGTGATGGGCAAATGGCAGGGTTGATCATATTGATGACTAAGCAAGTAGGTATGATTGGGTGGTGTTTGGTAGGTACTTACTTAGGTGGTTAATAAATATGAAAATGAAATGATGGCTATTATTTGATGTAAGTAATACCTATATCCAAGTAGTTGCAATTATCTTCATCTGGGCATTATAGGTGGCTTGTGTGAACTCCAAAGGAAATGCAAAACCTATATTTTTTTATTTGAGCATTGCGATGGGCAAATGGGGGGTTAGTCATATTGATACCAAGCAAGTAAGTATGGTTGGGTGGTGTCCGATAGGTACCTACTTGGGGTGGCTAGTAGGTATGAAAGTGGAAGGACGACACAATCATTTACATGATGAAATGCAATACCTTCTTCAAATTTTGTCCTTTGATGGCACCACATGGATTGCAATATTCACATCTAGTTTCATCAACATTTCCTCACGCTTGTGTGGTGTGTAGGACGTTGGTAGGTGTGCAGGGGTAAATGGGTACGTAGGTAGGTATATGAGTGTCACTTGGTAAGTAGATGGGTGGGCAGGTAGGTAGGTGGGGATGAGACTAGGTCATTTGAAATATGTAGGTGAAAAAGTAAATGAGAAAAAAAATAGGCTAGGGTTGGTGGTTGGGAGGTAGGTTAATGGGTGGGAAGGTGTAGTGTTGATGTGGTCAAGTGGGTCCAAAAAAAAATCCCAACATTTTTTTTGGGGAAGTTTAGGGGTTGAAAAGGCGGAAAAAATAAATCAAATTGTCCTAACCACCTTGGTCCAAGTTGGTTAACACAGAAATAGGAGAGGACAGAAAATCAATAGCCATCCATTGGACCATCCATCCAAATGGTGCATTCTTGGGTGCTAGTTCATGTTAGCCCAATGAACCTATGGGATGATAAGAAGTGAAATAAAATCATCTTGGATGAAGACCTAATGAATGGGCATATCAAGTGCCAAGTTCTAAAAACAAGAAGAGAAGGATTACTTGAATGTTTTTAGAATTCTGGATTTTGGGAGTTTTTCTACGTGTTGTCTATTGCAATTTAATTAGGTTAGGATCTTCTTAGAGGAGATCCAATATATCAAACTAATACAAGAGATTGGGGGTGCAAACATGGATTGGGAGAAAGAGCATTTCAAGCCCAACCCTACCCAACCCTGCCCAACCTATTCATGACAGAACCTATCCTAGAAGATATTGTTTCAAACCAAGATAACCCCATTAATTGTCAAGAGAAAATACCAAGGGGTGAAAAGGTAGATGATTATCCGATTCTAAAGAAAAGAAGGTGACTTCCTATAAACAAGATGACATGTTGGGAGTTGGTGGCAGAAGTTCAAATGATGGTAGATGTTGAGTCGGTTTGTGAAACAAAGGTCACCACTAATGATGACAATGTTGGTGAAGGTGGTGAGCAAAAGTGGAGGGATATCTGGAATGATATGAATTGTTTACAATTCATACAAACTGCACAAACACCTTCTTATGACACTGAAGAAGAAATTTTGTGGATCAAAAAGCAAGCACAAAATTATTTAAAAGGAACTAGATCAATTATGTTTTTAGGACATGATGCTGCCTAAGCTTAATGAGAAGAAGGACATTGTTTTGGAAATGCATATGGAGATTGGGCATTTTGGAAAACAATGAACATTTGTTAAGATCTGTAAACGATATTATTGGCATAATAGAACTGAACAAGTTAGGGCCATTGTCAAGGCTTGTAAGGAATGTTAACTAGTTAGACAAACAAGAAGTATCAAGTCAAATGCGGAAGAAAAAATATTCCAATATGTGATCTATTTTATAAAGTCGCACTTGATACTGCAAGACCATTACCAAAGACCAACAAGGGAAACAAATATATTTTTGTTACCATTGACCACTACTCTAAATGGTGTGAAACAAAAGCTATACCCGATCACACTATAGCCACCACCACTAGATTTTTGGAAAAATATATCATCTATAGATATGGAGTGCCTAACATTATTTTTATTGACAATGGTGGTGAATGGTTTGTTGAATTTGACAATCTACACAAGGTTTATGGCATTCACCATCAATACACAATGCCATAATGGCCTAGGTGTAACAAGATGGCTGAAAGGCTAATCAAAACCATCAAACATAGGATTTCTGTGATGTCCACTTTTCATAAAAATGTAAGCAACTTGGATGTGTAGTTACCTAGGGTGTTGTTTGGTTACAAATGTGGGATTTAAACAAGCACCATAAAAGGTTTTCTCCTTTTATGGTGTTGACTAGGCATATTTTTAGACTAAAAGCTAACAATTAGCTTTGCATGTTGATTCAAACATTTGATGAGGAGATGAACTTCAAGCAATTGACTAAACAAATGATTTCCAAAAGTGCAATTCATTTATGAGCTACATAAGTTAGTATTAAAAAATAATGCATAGGCTCAAGTACAATAGAAAAAGACATATGCGCTACGGAAACAAATGTTTCCTTCTTTTTAGGCTGGGAATGACTTGGTGAAGATGAAAAAACTAGGTAAGAAGAAGGCTTTAACAAGAAGTTGGGAAGGACCTTATTTGTTTGTGGGATATGTGGATGAGTAAAAGGGTTTGGAGCAGGATGATGGCAAAAGAAAATGTATCATCAAGGGTAGGGATGAACAACAATGGGAGTGTCCTAAAATATATTTGTAATTGTATTACCTGGAAACATGACTAACAATAGTTGTGGGGACTCAATTAAATTTATAAGGAAGCTATTACATATGTGGGATGAAAAGAGGCAAAATAAAATCATCTCGAATGGAGACCTAATGAATGGGCATATTAGGTGCCGAATTCTAAAAACAATAAAAGAAGGATTAATTGAATGTCTTTGGACTTCTGGATTTTGGGAGTTTTTTTTTTGTGTTGTTTATTGTAGGCTAGGAGCTACGTGGTGTGCGCTTGCTTTGTGAAAAGTTAGAGCGGCAGAATTGATGAAGGTTGTTTGGAACTCTTCATGGTTTTTGGAAATGGCAAGCTTTGCAAGGGACGCCAGTGAATAAGAAAAGCAGGTTGTTGAAAACTAAGTAGTTTTTTTCTTTTTTCTTTCTATGGTGAAGTTTGCGATTTGTGAAATGGTGAATGGGAGGAATGCCTTAAACCATAATGTTTTTGTGTATCCAAACTTTGGGTCTTCTTTCATTACGTTTTGGAGTAGGAGAAGTATTAAAGAAAATGAATAAAGAATGTAGAGATGTTGGAATTGATGAAACTCCCTAGGGGACAATGTTGGCCAATCTAAGAGGATACTAGTTTGTGGGGATTCTATTTTAGGTCTTTCAAAAAGTTGAAACCGTCTCTTAAGAACTCTAGACAAGTTAATGTCAAATTTTTGGGAGAGAAGGTTTTGTGTTGTGGTGGGATTCATTTTCTTATTGTCACATGTCTAAGTGAGTTGGTGGAAAAAGCTTTTGTGGAATTTCAATTGGGTAATTATCTAGAAAGCTGAAACCCTAATTTTGAGAACTCTAAGGGATTGGTGTAGTTGGGGATGCCATCCTTTTTCTATTACATTTCTGTGTAAATTGTGGGGAAAAGTTCCTTGGGTTTGTGTTGTGAAAATCAGTTTTGTGTAAGACCACGATGGCCTAATGAGAGAGTCTAGAGAATGTTGATCCAAAAATTTCTACAAAAATATTTCTATATAAAAGTTAGTTCTGTAGAAGTATAAGACACTTAGTGAAGCCATATAGTTGTACTTCAATAATTGTAATGGTTAAAGGTGGTTTAAGGATAGAATCTATGGTAAGGAAGTAGTAACCTAGTTGTTGTTTATGAACTAGTGGAACTATGTGAAAATTGATAATTGAATGCATAAGTTTTTTAAGGTTCCTATTTGCTTCCTAAACCCTATCACAAACCATCTTTTGCAAGCCTATTATAACTTAGTTGCTAATGAAACCTAACTATCTCAATTGTAAACTAATGGGCAACCTTTACTATTAATATAAAAGGTCATGTATGTAGTTAGATAAATAGGTAGGTAGGTAGGTAGGATAGACATGCAGAGGCTTCTAATGTTCCATTTAGATTTAAAGTTAGTGACAAAGTTAGGGCTTGGCATTAGGTTAATGTTTGTTGACAAGGTATAGTAGCTCACTTTTTAGCAATGAATGAAGGCATCTAATTTGCATATCGTCATTCAAACCTAGGATGTGTTTTTGGTTGTAAATACAATATGTACCATGGATATCAACCTTTGTTCATGATGAAATAGCCGTACCATTTTAGTTTGCTCTCTACTTTGGGCTCATTGCTATCTGCTGAAAACTTTCAGAGAATTCTTTTCTCTATAGTTTTTTAGCATTGTGTTCTCAAAACTCTTCTTCACAAGATCAAAACGTGGAAAAATGTGAATGCAAGAAGCAGCAATGTAGAGTGTGAAAACATGATGGCAAAGCATGAAAAAGTGTTGGCAGCAAAGCTTGTAGTGATAACAAAGCGTCAAGACACGACACGATGGTAGTGCATGAGGAAGCATTGGCAACAAAGCTTGAATTGGAGTGTGCATCCAAATGGTGTGTTTGTGGGTGCTGGTTCATGTTGGCCTAGTGAACTTTGCAAGCGTATTACAACTTAGTTGCTGATGAAACCCAATTGTCCCAATTGTAAATTGGAGTTGCGTTTCACATGGGCAACCTCTATTGTTTAAAAAAAAAGGTCATGTATGTAGTTAGATAGGTAGGTAGGTAGGACAGACATGGAAAGGCTACTAATGTTCCAATTAGACTTAGACCAATAGGAATGCTTGATTTCATTGGACCCTACTCTTTGAACCCTTGTCTATAGTGACCCTTATTAGACTCTCCTAACTCCACGCTGAACTTTTCCATGAAAGGGTCCATTCCAATGTGTGCAAAGGTGCATGCCATAAAGTTAAATTCAAAATTTGAAAGGTGAAAAATGTGTTGAGTTTTCATTTTTATGCTATTTTATGAAAATCCAATACATCAAATTAAATTTGATCTACTGAAATTTTCGCTTGCCATCACATTTATCACATAATTCTTTAAGTCTAATTTCACTTTCATCCAATAAAATGCATCACACATTCATCCCACTTATTTATTCTGCACATGGAAGTTCATCCCATCGAAGGGGTAATATTTATCTAGAACTCATCTCATCTTGTGGGTTTTTATTCATTTGCCAAATGATGTTTCAGTTAGTTGCATTTCATCCATCACGTTGATCCATTAAAATTCATCTACTTTGTCTTTGGTTTCCCCCAACAAAACTCATCCACCCATAATCACAGCATTCACTAGTCAACAGCGGTTTCAAGCAATGGGTTCAGACGTCAGACCAATCCATCCAGCAAGGTCTAGTGAATGGGAGTTCTTTATCAGTTTGCTTAACTTCATGAGAAAGCAAAGTGCTCTCTTCCAATGTTTTTTTCTTTGGGGGGCGAATCTTCGCAAGGTTGGCGAATGTTTTTCAAAAAACGAAAAACTTGTGATTTTCAGGGATTTTTTCGCCTTTTTCGAAATAAAAATGTTAAATTAGCCACATCTAGACAGAGTCACTTCCTAAGTCACCACTTGTAACAGCACTTTTATAAAAATGCTACAGCGGACCTAGGACAGTAGCCATTTCATGCTAATTAATGCTGAGGATCCTCTGCAGTGGACTGACTTCAGTAATGTGGGGGGGGAAAAGAAACCCTGCTGTCTTCTAGTTCTCTTCCACTAGACCTTGTAGGGTGTTGATTTTGTAGTCTCGTAGGTGCTTCAGTCTGTACCATGTTGTAGGTGCTTGACTTTCAAGAATAGATGACTTAGGATTCAGGACACTGACAGGAGAGGGCACCTAATCTTCTGGACAAAAATTTGAAAGTACAATAATGCATCTCATGATGTTGTAAATGGTTGCAGGAGGGAGGCTCTGGTGGAGAGTTAGTTGTCCTGGGTTCAAACCAGTGATCTGCAGTTATTAGATTTTGTAAATGACTGACTGTTTTGGTTTATTTTATATTTCAGAATCAAAGAACCGTGGATTTGTTGTTGAGAAAAAAATCAAAATTAGAGAACTGTCGGTTTGGGTTATTTCGGAAACATCAAACAACCAGCAGTTAGAAAAGCTTTTTCTTTTTTAATTTCAAAAAAATTGAGAACCTATGTTCTACGCCAAAACCCGATTTTAGATTCTTTTTCACCCAGTGTGTATATACCCAGGTTATGATCAGTAAGTATCTGTAGCAGATTCTAATACCCATGTAACATTGGTTCAAACTGGTGTTGTTTGGTTCTAGTTTCTGGGTTGATTCCCCAGATTGCTGATTCTTTAAGATTTTTGAAATAATCAGGACCACAACTCTTTGATTTTGATGATTTGTAAAAAATCAAAATAAATCATCACGGTCGACACCTCACCGACAAGTTCCTGCTTTTAGCAATTGGGGTACTTGAGTGTCTATACAAATTTTAGCAATTGGGGTAGGTGGGTGTCTATACAAACAAGCCAATGTGTCCCCTCACATCCAATTTGAACTAACTTAACGTCCTGTAAATTCTCCCTTTTTCTTTTTCTTATTCATTTGTACATTTTCCAAATCTACTGTGTGTAAATAAAGTTTTGCAAGGTTTCATCAAAAACCGACAGTTCTTTGATTTCAAAATAGTCCAAAAACTGGAACCAATGGTTGAAACTAGTGTTGGGCAGGTCTCACCCATTGGCTGAAAACCGGCACTGGTTTTCACTGAAAACCAGCCAGTGAGAACCGGACAAGATAATCATCACGAGAAACTGCCGAGGTTATCACTCCAAGTGACAACCGTTCAGCGGAAACTGCCGAGGTTATCACACCAAGTGACAACCGTTCAGCGGAAACTGCCGAGGTTATCACTCCAAGTGACAACCGTCCAGCGGAAACTGCTCAGGTTCTCGCATGGCATCCAGTTTGAAAACCGGACCGGTTCTCACATTTTGATTTGGATCGGTTGGGACTGAGTTGCACCCCCATTTGATGCTTCATCCCCTGTTGGACGTTGTCCGCAAAGTCATGAAATTCGATTAAATAAGGGTATGAAATACTGAGACTCAGCATTAAATGCACCAGGCTCGAGAACATTTATAGCTACATTACACATAGCAGCCGCAGTGATTAGTTGAAAGTGTTCACGAAAAGAAAGGAACGCGAGACGCTAAATACGCCCCTCCCCCACCCCCAATCGAGCACTGTCCGGCGTCCTTTCTGGGCCTGACAGTGCAGACCTGCGGAGAACTGTCTGTTTCTGCCGCATCATTGACTTTTTGACTGTGGAAGTTATTCAAATAAAAAAGAAAACACAGTCTTTGAATGCCTGAATCTGTGCCAGTGGTTGGTATCATCTTCTACACCTGGAAGATTTGAGCTTCGAATGCGGTGATTTGGTGCTGAATGTCCTTAAATTAAAAAAACATTGTTAAGTTCTTTTGCAGAATTAAAAAAACATGTAGAAACATGTAGAAACATGCA
>Ga0116229_10011788_pt1 | contig 12790 bp, 10 predicted proteins | sample S1TSphgellanicum_3_FD_87313 | JGI IMG/M metagenome (GOLD analysis project Ga0116229, IMG submission 87313) | Host-associated microbial communities from peat moss isolated from Minnesota, USA - S1T2_Fc - Sphagnum magellanicum MG | ecosystem: Host-associated > Plants > Peat moss > Unclassified...
CGACGCGCCGGCTCGGATATCGCTTTCGAACGAGACATAGCCCGCTCGCGCCTGCTCCCAATAACTCGAGATCACGCGCAATTTATCGTGATCGACGCCCGAGTCGCGCGGACCGGAGCGCAATGCCTCGACCAAGGAGCCCAGATTCGCCTGGGAAGTCAGCCCCGATAGGGCGTCGATCGCGCCATCGACGGCATCGGCGCCCGCGTCGATCGCGGCGAGCACGCTCGCCGCGGCAATGCCACTGGTGTCGTGCGTGTGAAAATGAATCGGCAGGCCGACTTCTTCCTTGAGCGCCTTGACGAGGACGCCCGCGGCTCGCGGTTGGCACAGACCGGCCATATCCTTGATGCCGAGAATATGGGCTCCCATCGCCTTGAGCTCCTTGGCGATCTTGATGTAGTACTGCAGATCGTACTTGGTCTCGCGGGGATTGGAGAGATTGCCGGTGTAACAAATGGCCGCCTCGCACAGCCGATCGGTGCGTCGCACCGCATCGACCGCGACCTTCATGTTCTCGACCCAATTGAGACAATCGAAGACGCGAAACACGTCGATACCGCCCTTCGCGGCCTGATCGACGAAATAACGCACGACGTTATCGGGATAATTCGTATATCCGACCGCATTGGCAGAACGCAGCAGCATCTGCAGCATCAGATTCGGCATGCTCGCGCGCAATTCCGTGAGTCTCGCCCAGGGATCCTCTCGCAAGAAGCGCATCGCGACATCGAACGTCGCGCCACCCCAACATTCGACGGAAAATAAATCCGGCAGCAGACTTGCATAGAACGGCGCTATTGCCACCATGTCATAGCTGCGCACACGCGTCGCCAACAGCGATTGATGCGCATCGCGCATGCTGGTGTCGGTCAACAGCACGCGCGTCTGCGCCAGCATCCAGGCGGAAAATTTCTCGGGCCCCAGCTCATCGAGCTTTTGCTTGGTGCCCGCCACCGGGGCCGGCAAGCTGATGCGCGGCGCGCGTGGAAACACCGGATGCGGTGGCTTGGGTCTGCCCTTGACCTCCGGATTGCCGTTGACGACCACGTCGCCGATGAAGCTGAGGAGACGCGTCGCCCGATCGCGCTTGCGCGGCACGAGAAACAATTCCGGCGTCTCATCGATGAACTTCGTCGTGTAATCAGCCGCCGCGAAGCGCGGATGAGTGATCAGTTGATCCAGAAATCGCAGATTGGTCACGACGCCGCGTATCCGAAACTCCCAAAGCGCGCGATGCATGCGCGCAATGGTCTCCTCCGGTGTGGGCGACCACGTGGTCACCTTGACCAGCAGCGAATCGTAGTAACGCGTAATGATGGCGCCGGGGTATGCGGTTCCGGCATCCAGGCGGACGCCGAAGCCGGCCGGGCTGCGGTACGCGGTGATCCGGCCATAGTCGGGCACGAAGTTGTTCTCGGAATCCTCGGTCGTGACCCGGCACTGCAGCGCATGGGCATTGATGCGGATGTCTTCCTGTTTGGGCACGCCGCTTTCCGGCGTGCCGATCCTCGCTCCACCGGCGATGCGGATTTGCGCTTTGACGAGATCGATGCCCGTGGCGCACTCGGTCACCGTGTGTTCGACCTGAATGCGCGGATTGACTTCGATGAAATAGAATTTGCCGCTGTCGGCATCCTGCAGAAATTCAACGGTGCCGGCGGCGCGATAATTGACGGCGCGACCGATCTTGAGCGCCGCCGCGCACAAATCGCTGCGTTGCGCGTCGCTCAGAAACGTCGCGGGCGCGCGTTCCACGACCTTTTGATTGCGTCTCTGCACCGTGCAGTCGCGTTCAAACAAATGCACGAGGTTGCCGTGTACGTCGCCGAGGATTTGCACCTCGACATGGCGCGCGCGGCGCACCAGCTTCTCGAGATAGACCTCGTCCTTGCCGAACGCCGCTTTCGCCTCGCGCCGCGCAGCCGCAACCGTCTCGATCAAGGCCGCGTCGTTCTCGATGACGCGCATGCCGCGGCCGCCGCCGCCCCAGCTCGCCTTGAGCATGACGGGGAAACCGACGGCCCTCGCCATGGCGAGCACTGCGGCATCGTCGTCGGGCAGCGGCGGGGTCGCGGGCATGACGGGCACGCCGGCTGTTTCGGCGAGATTACGTGCGGCGACCTTGTTGCCGAGCTGGCGCATCGTGTCGGGCAGCGGCCCGACGAACACGATGCCGGCCGCAGCACAAGCTTCGGCGAGTTCCGGGCTTTCGGACAGGAAACCATAACCGGGATGGATCGCATCGGCGCGCGATTCGACCGCGATACGAATGATATCGGCGATATCGAGATACGCGTCGATCGGTCCCTTGCCGTCGCCGACGAGGTAGGCCTCGTCCGCCTTGGTCCGGTGCAAGGAGAACCGATCCTCCTGGGAATAGATCGCGATCGTGCGAATACCGAGCTCAGTGGCGGCGCGCATCACACGAATCGCGATTTCGCCGCGATTCGCGATCAATAAACTGCCGATCGCACCGCTCTTGATGAATGGATTCATGATCGAATGATGATAGCCTTGCGGGCGATCAGCGACTAGGGAAATAAGGAGCGTCGATGTTTGGGATGGCAATTCACGGCGGCGCCGGCACGCTGCCGCGCGCAGAGATGACCGCCGAACTCGAACGGGAGTATCGCCAGGGCCTGAGCTCGGCGCTTGCCGGCGGCATGGCAATCCTGGCGAGCGGTGGCTCGAGTTTGGACGCGGTGACCAGCGCGGTCATGGCGCTCGAGGACAACCCCGTGTTCAATGCCGGTCGCGGCGCAGTGTTTACGCTCGACGGCAAGAACGAGCTGGACGCGGCGATCATGGATGGCGCCAATCTCGATGCGGGCGCGGTTTGCGCCGTCGGTCACATCAAGAACCCGGTGCAGCTTGCCCGGGCCGTCATGGAAAAGTCGGAACATGTCATGTTGAGCGGTGCCGGCGCCGAAGACTTCGCGCTGAGCCAGGGGTTCGCACTCTTGCCGCGCAGTTATTTCCATACGGACGCGCGCTGGCGACAACTCGAACGCATCCGCAGCGGCGAACAAGGGCTCTCGGGGCTCACGATCTCGCACGTCGGCACCGTGGGCGCCGTGGCGCGAGATGCCCACGGAAATCTCGCCGCGGCGACCTCCACGGGCGGCATGACGGGCAAGCGCTTCAACCGCATTGGCGACACGCCGATCATCGGCGCGGGAACCTATGCGGACAACCGATCCTGCGCCGTTTCGGCGACGGGCCACGGCGAGATCTTCATCCGCAACGTCGTCGCCCATGACATCGCCGCGCGCATCCGCTTCGGCGGCCAGAGTTTGGCGCAAGCGGTGCACGAGGTCGTGCGCGAAGAATTGCCGGCCATGCAGGGTGAGGGTGGCGTGATCGCCATTGACCGCAACGGCGAAATCGTCCTGGAGTTCAATTCAGAGGGCATGTTCCGCGCGAGCCAACGGGCCGGCGAAGCCGCGTTCGTCGGCATCTACCGCTAGCACTCCGAGCGCGAACCGTGGGCCGGCCCTTGGCCTGCGGCAGCTCGGCTTGGCCTGCAGCTGCCTGGCTTAACTTGCGGCTGCTTGGCCGCGGCGCTTGTTGAACCGGCCGGTGCGCAGCGAATGGTATTCGGCCTCCATGACCATGACGCGATTGCGTCCCTGCTCCTTGGCCGTGTAGAGCGCCTCGTCGGCGAGCTGGATGAGACCCTCGGGTGTGCGGCCCGCGGTCGGGCGTATGAAGGCGGCGCCGATGCTCACTGTGAGCCGTGAGGCGACATCGGAAGCTTCGTGCGGAATGTTCAGTTCGGCGATCGAGCGCTGGATGCGCGTGAGCACTTCGGCGACGTATTCCCGGCTTGCCTCGTACAGCACAACCGCGAATTCCTCGCCGCCATAGCGCGCGACGAAGTCCATGGGGCGCCGCGCGCACTGCGTCAGCGAGGTCGCGACGGCGCGCAGGCACTCGTCGCCGGCCTGATGCCCATAGCGATCGTTGTATTTCTTGAAGCAGTCGATGTCGACCAGCAGGATGGCGATCTCCTGTTCATCGCGCACGGCCTGTTGCCAAGCCCGCTGGATGTGTTGATCGAACATGCGGCGGTTCTGGATGCCGGTCAAGCCGTCACGCGCGACCATTTCGCGCAGGAGCCCGGCTTCGAGGAAGCGCAAACGGCTCGTGCGTTCATGCAGATAGGCCACCGATGCCCCGACGAGATTGGCAGCCACCAAAGCCAGCACGTTGTAGCTGAACTCCGAGTTCGTCAAACGGAGCGCGGTCTCGGCGGCAATATAAATGAACAACACGATCACGTTCGCCGCGAGTGCGTTGTAGAACATCAGTCCCGCGAGGAAATAGACATACATGGTCGCGAGCAGCAGGCTCGGGAACAAGAATGGCACTCCGCCCGACGAGGCGATCAGTTGAATCACGACGTGACTGAGGCCGTAGACGGTGAGGGCAAAGCCCGTCAAGGGCTGGTAGATGCGGTCGCGCTGAGGCGAAAAGCTCACGGCCAGCACGATGAGCAGCGTCGGCACGATGACGAGGATATGGAGCAAGCTCGGGATGCGGTTCAAATTCTGGCCGAGGACCATGGCATCCATGGCCGAGAAGGCGATCGCGATCGTAATCGCCAGACACAGGTTCGTGCGCACTGAAACCAGGTTCTCGACGAGATGGTGGTGCCGGAATTCGGCCTCGAGCTGGGCATCGAAGATCAGCCAGGGAATACGGGTCTTCAATTGCCGCGCGTGCGGCAAATCCGGCCAGTCATCCACGGAAATTCCACTTGCGCTTGGCATTGCAGTAACGGTACCCACGAACGCGGGCGGACTCTAGGACTTGCGCCACACGTTTTGACAAAACGGAGCCTGCCGCGAGCCAGCCTGATCGCAACATTATGTTAAGTAATGCCGCCAGGCAGGTGGCCGAATGCCTCAATCGGCCAGGTATTGCGCCAGGTATTGATCGAAATTGAGCTTGTCGCCGGCCTCGATCCTGCTCTGCGCCTCGTGCGACTCCGTCGCCGCCGCAGCGAACTCCTCCAACCGCCGCTCGTTGGGCGGATACAGGTCGAGGAAATAGTCCTTGTGCAGCTTGGACATGCGCTGTGCCAGATCGAAAAAGGACTCGCCGGTTTCGCGCATCTCGGCGAGCATACGGGCCGAAGGCGTCCGAGCGACGTCATTGATCTTGGCACGCTGCTGTTCGAGCGCAGTCGCATAGGGACGCGATGGCTCGCCGTGGTCGAGCAGCTCGCAAATACCCTGCATATCGTCGAGCAACTCCGCCGCCCAGTCGAGCATCGGAAATTTGCGCCCGTCCCGGTTCAAGCGCAGCCCGGGTTCTCGGCCGAGCTTGGCGACGGTGAGATGATTGGCATCCAGATCGTCCTGCTCACCGTGGCTGATCGGCGCGCTCTCACGCAGCAGGCACAAGGCGAGAAAGGCCTCCAGGAAACGCAATTTGTTCTGGTTGACGCCGACCGGGTCGAAAGCGCTGACATCGAGCGCACGCACCTCGACATACTCGACGCCCGCGCGATGCAGGGCCTTCGTGGGGCGCTCACCCGAGCGCGCCACACGCTTCGGTCGGATGAAACTGTAGTATTCGTTTTCGATCTGCAGCACGTTGGCATTCAATTGCCGGTACTCGCCGTCGACCTTGACACCGATCTGCTCGTAAGGCGGATAAGGCGTTCTCGTGGCGCGCGACAAGTCGCGCACGTATTCGTCGAGACTGTTGACCGAAACGCTCAAGCTCGCCTGATTCTTGTTGCGGTAGCCGATATCGCTCATGCGCAACGAGGTCGCGTACGGTGAAATCAAGGTATCCGCATCTAGAGATGTGAGTTCGGTATGGCGGCCCGCGAAAAAACTCTTGGAAACCGCAGGCGACGTACCGAACAAATACAGCACGATCCAGCCATAGCGACGATAATTGCGCAGCACACCAAAATATTGCTCGGAGACGAAATCCTGCCGTGCAAGCTTGGACTCATTGATGTGTTCGAGCACGTCCCACAACTGGGACGAAAAGGAATAATTGAAATGCACACCGGATATGGCCTGCATGATCCGGCCATAGCGAGCACCGAGACCGCGCCGATAAATCGTCTTCATGCGCCCGACGTTTGAGCGGCCGAACTGAGCGATTGGAATGCTCTGCTCGCCATCGATGGCGCAAGGCATGCTGGTCGACCACAGCGTCTCGTCGCCGAGATGACGATAGACGAACTGATGAATGTCGCACAGATACTGCAGCAGTTCCCAACTGTGCTGAAACGGCGGCGTCACGAGTTCGATCAGGGACTCGGAAAAATCCGTCGTGATGTTTTCGTTGGTGAGGGGCGCACCCAGATCCTGCGGATGCCGCGTTTGTGCGATCTCCCCGGACGGCGTGACGCGCAGGGATTCCTTTTCTACCCCCTTGCGGCCGCCGCGCAATACGGCCCGCTCGCCTGAATTGATCAGGCCGGCCAGCCGCCGCTCGAATTGCTTGTCAACCACGTTTCGCACCAACACGCTGCTCCTCGGGGGGCGCCTTGCGCCGGCCGACTAGGATACTTGAGGCCCGCAGGGTTTTGTCCAGGGACCCGCCTCAGGGCAGTTCCGCGATGACCTCGATCTGCACGAGGAAGCCCGGATCGACCAGGCGCTGCACCTGCACCCAGGAGGTCGTCGGCAGTCGTTCCTTGTCGTAGTACTCGAAGCGCAGGTCCGCCGCCTTGAGCATGGCGTCCATATCCGTCGTGTAGATCGTTTCCTTGACGATTTCATCGAAAGTCGCGCCGTTCGCGTCCAGGGTGCGGCGGATATTCGTATAGGCCGCCCGCATCTGCGCCGCCATGTCGCCGGGGGCGACGAGCCGGCCATGCTCGTCGACCGCGACCGAACCGGAAACATAGAGGGTTTTGTCGATCAGCACCGCCTGGGCGTAACCGAAATCCTTTTCGTAAGAATTCAGGTGAAAGACCCCCTTCACGCGCGGCGGCGGCGGGGGAACCTCCTTCTCACAGGCGACCAAACTTACCAGCACGGCCAGGGTGGATAAGCCTCGAATGATGCCGCGCCGCATTGTCCACCCTCCTCTACTTTGTGCTCGTCTCCTGGGCGGCTTCCGCATGTGCGCGCAACGCGCGCAGCATGACCGGCAAATCGCGCTTCAGCGCGGACCTTACGAACCAGCGAGGCACCCAAAACCCCGGAGCGAAATCCAAGTCGTAATAAGCGACCGTGTAGTCACCGTCGCTCTGCAACGACCATGACCCGCGTAAACGCAAACGGTCGCCCGCAATCTTCTCGAACGAGATTGCCGACGGCTTCGTGTAGTTTGCACGTACCTCGAAGTTTACCCGAGGCACGTACCAAGAATAGTCCATGACTTGTCGAATGCGCTGCCATGACTCATCCGGCGCGCTTTCTTCCACGTCGCACACCTTGAGCCCCGGAACGATTTCCAGGGCCTCGGCACAGCTGGTGAGCACGCGCCAGAGAACTTCCCGGCTGGCATGAACGCGCAAGGCCGCGGACGCCTTGCCGCTCTGCTCGTTCGGATCAAGCGCGATATGCAGATGCAAATCGCTATTGGGGTCGGTCGGCGGCAGAGCCTCCGCACGGGCAGAAGGCGTCAGGAACAACAGAATTGCCAGAGTGAGAAAGAAGCGCACAGCGCAGTCTGACCCGAATTTGCCGTCCGCGTTCAAGAAAAACCAACGCGCCAGCCCCCGCCTCACCCGCCTCACCCGCCTCGTGGTCGGCCGCACACCGGGGACGGTGAACAGTCCATAATTCACCCCGTCTGAGAGGAGAGTCCAAGGTATGTTGCATGGGTCCAGTCCGCGACGCGTCGCGATCATCGGCGGCGTCAGAATTCCTTTTGCACGACCGGACGGTGCGTATGCAGCCGTCGGCAACCCGGAATTGCTCACGGCGACCCTGCGTGGCTTGGTTGAGGCCTATTCCTTGCAAGGTCAGCAGCTCGGTGAAATCGCCGCCGGCGCCTTGATCAAGCACACGAGTCAGTGGAGCCTGGCGCGCGCCTGTGTGCCGGATTCCGGGCTTGCCGCCACCACGCCGGGCGTCGATCTGCAGCGTGCGTGCGCGACCGGACTCGAGGCGGCCATCCAGCTCGGCAACAAGATCGCGCTGGGTCAGATCGACTCCGGCGTTGCGGCGGGCGTCGACAGCGTCAGCGACCCACCCGTGGCCTTCCCGAAGGTTTTTCAGGAACTGCTGTTGCAGAGTTACCGGGGCAAGACTATCGCAGCGCGCTGGCGGCCATGGCTCGGCCTTCGTCTCCGACATCTGCGGCCGGTGCTTCCGGGAATCGCCGAGCCAAGCTCGGGCCTAACGATGGGCGCGAGCGCCGAACTGCTGATCAAGCGTTGGGGTATACGCCGTGCCGACCAGGACCAACTCGCGATGCAGAGTCATGAACGCGCGGCCGCCGCCTACGAGGCCGGATTCTATCGGGGTCTTGTCAGGAGTCACCTCGGAATCGAACGCGACGCCGCCATACGCCCGGATGCAACCCTCACCAAACTCGGCGCTCTGACGCCAATTTTCGCGACCAGCGACGGCACGCTGACGGCCGGCAACTCCGCGCCGATGGCGGACGGCGCTGCCTCCGTGTTGCTTGCCAGCGAGGAATGGGCGCGGCAGCGCAACCTGCCTGTGCTCGCCTACTTGAGTCATGCAAGAACTGCGGCGATCGACGCGACCACGCAGAGGGACGCATTGTTGATCGCGGCCTGCCATGCGGTCGCATTGCTGTTGGCCGATGCGCGTTTGTCGCTGCAGGATTTCGATGCGATCGAAATTCATGAAGCCTTTGCCGGGCAAGTACTCGCGACGCTCGCGGCTTGGGCGGATCCCGGGTTTTGTCGCGAGCACCTCGGCTTGAAAAACGCCCTGGGCGTCATCGATCGCGCCAGGCTCAACGTCAAGGGCGGCAGCCTCGCATTCGGACATCCGTTCGCGGCGACCGGCGCGAGGATGCTCGCGACGCTCGCCAAGACGCTCGATGAGACACGCGGCAGGCGTGGCCTGATCGCGATATGCACGGCGGACGGAATGGGCGTGGCGGCGATTCTTGAGCGCTGACAAACGAACGCGTTATCCTAAACGGATGAAACTCAACGATCCCAGTTTGTTATGCGAGCGCGGCTACATCGACGGCGCTTGGGCGGCGGCTGACGACGGCACGACGCTGCCCGTCCACAATCCAGCCACAGGCGCAAGCTTGGGCAGCATCCCGAACATGGGCAGGAATGAAACGCGGCACGCGATCGAAGCCGCCGCGGCGGCGTTGCCGGCCTGGTCCGCTCGGACCGCGAAGGAACGCAGCATCGTGCTGCGACGCTGGTTCGATCTGATCATGCAGAACCAGGACGATCTTGCCGTGCTGATGACCGCCGAACAGGGCAAACCGCTCGCCGAAGCGCGCGGTGAAATCGCGTACGCGGCTTCGTTCATCGAATGGTTTGCCGAAGAGGCGAAGCGTCTCTACGGCGATGTCATTCCCGGCCACCAAGCCGACAAGCGGATTCTCGTGCTGCGCCAGCCCGTCGGGGTCGTCGCCGCGATCACGCCCTGGAACTTTCCGACCGCGATGATCACACGCAAGGCCGGCCCCGCATTGGCGGCCGGCTGTACCTTCGTCTGCAAGCCGGCGACGCAAACTCCTTATTCGGCGCTCGCTCTGGCGCTGCTGGCGGACCGCGCGGGTATCCCGAAGGGTGTGTTCAACATCGTCACAGGCAAAGCCACCGAGATCGGCGCCGAAATGACCTCGAACCCCTTGGTGCGCAAATTGACCTTCACGGGCTCAACCGACATCGGCAAGAAACTGATGGCGCAGTGCGCGGGCACCATGAAGAAAATCTCGATGGAGCTCGGCGGTAACGCACCCTTCATCGTCTTCGATGACGCCGATCTCGAGGCCGCCGTGCAGGGCGCCTTGGCGAGCAAATATCGCAATACGGGGCAGACCTGCGTTTGTGCGAATCGCCTCCTGGTGCAGTCGGGCGTCTACGACGAATTCACACGCAAGCTCAGCGAGGCGGTTGGCCGTCTGCGCGTCGGCGACGGCCTGGCCGGCGTCACCGATCAAGGACCTCTGATCGACGCGAAGGCGCTCGCCAAGGTCGAGGAGCATGTCGCGGACGCTCTCGCCAAGGGCGCAAGTCTCGCGCGCGGCGGAAAGCGGCACGCGCTGGGTGGCACTTTCTATGAACCGACGATCCTGACCGATGTGACGCCGGCCATGATGGTGGCGCGCGAGGAGACCTTCGGTCCGGTGGCGCCGTTGTTCAAGTTCGACACCGAAGCAGAGGCGATCGCGATGGCCAACGACACGGAATTCGGTCTGGCGGCGTACCTCTACACGCGCGATCTTGCGCGCAGTTGGCGCGTCTCCGAGGCGATCGAATACGGGATCGTCGGCATCAACACCGGGATCATTTCGACCGAGGTGGCACCGTTCGGCGGCGTCAAGGAATCGGGCAACGGCCGCGAAGGATCCAAGTACGGCATACTCGACTACACCGAGATCAAGTACGTTTGCATAGGCGGCGTGAGCTGATTGATGGCGGGAAATGCTCGGACGTTTTCTAGAGTTCTCGATACCGACTCCCGATATTGGCGCGTCGCTGGCGTTCTACGAGCGGCTCGGCTTCTCACAGGCTGAGGTCGGCGAAGCCTGGACACACCCGTATGCCGTGCTCACCGACGGCAGACTTTGTCTCGGCCTGCATCAGTCCGATGCCAACGAAACCTTCCTGACCTTCGCACGACCTGATCTGCTCAAGTCGTTGGCGCTCATCGAACGGCAAGGCGTGGAATTCGAGTACCGGAACCTGGGCAACGACGTGTTCAACGAGGTGGCCTGGCGCGACCCCTCCGGTCATCTGCTGCGACTCGTCGAAGCGCGCACCTTCTCTCCGAGCAAGCGGCCGGCAAGCGATCAGTCCGCCTGCGGATACTTCCGCGAGATCGCACTGCCGGCGCCTGACCGAGAGGCCGCGAAAGTGTTTTGGGAACGCTGGGGTTTCGTCGGCATCGATGAGCCCGAAGGCCCGCTGCCGCACACCTGCTGCACGAGCGATACGATCGACGTGGGGCTTTATGAACGCGGGGCGATCAGCCGGCCGACGCTGCTGTTCGGTAGCGAAGACCCGGCGGCCGATCTGGCCAGGCTCGCGCAACGAGGGATCGTCCCGGTGACGAACCTGCCCGCGCTGCTGCGCGGCGCATCGCTGACTTTGTTCATGGCGCCGGAGGGCACGCCGATTCTCATCGCCGCGGAACCGCGACCAGCGTGAGTTTCACGCGGATCTCGTCCTCGACACGCAGGGCGCCCATCATGACGCTGAACGGCGTCAAGCCCAGCGAGGTTTGGCGCAGCGGGAATTCCGCGGTCGCGGTCAAGCCGTCAGCACTGCGCGTCACGTCGAAGGAAACCTTCTGCGTGGAAATATGCCCTGCGATCGCGATCTGCACGGTGGCCTGATAGGTCGTCCCCGCACCGATCAGCTCCGAGCCTCGAATGGCAATGTTCGGGTAGACCGCGGCATCGAGCAGCGCGGCACTCAGCATATTGTGGCGCGTGCCCGCCTTTGCCTCGGCCGAGACCTCGTCGGCGAAGTCCGGGCCCTGCTCGGCGCGCGCGGCACCCTCGTCGACGCTGAAGTCGGCAACCGGGATCTGCAGGAAGAAGCCCGCCTGCGCGTCGCCGACAACCGGATCGACCCACCCGGAGAGCGCGCGATTCTGGATCACGTGATTGTGGCCGACGGCGGCCATCGCTCCGCCACGATAGACCAGCAGGCGCAGCAGCGAGCGCGCGGCATCGATATCATAAAGAGCGGCGCCCGCAGGCGGCCGAGACCAGGAATCGCTTGCGCCCTCGACGGGTGCTTCGGCCGATAACGCGGCCGGGGCTGCGTTCGCGCCGGGCTGCGGCGGCGACACCCGACAGCCCGCGACAAGCATCAGCAGCACCCCGAGCACGGCGACCGTCGGGTTCGATTTGTTCCGCAGCATGTTGCCACCGGCTTGGCTTAAACTAGGGATTGAGCAGGGAGTCTGCGCCAGGAGGAGATCGATGCCAAACCCCGCCCCAAGGACACGCTACGATGCGGTTGCGCAAACCCTGCATTGGGTGATCGCAGCGCTGATCGTGACCCAATTCGCGTTGGCCTGGACCTTTGACGATTTGCCGCTGGGCATGCACAAACTCGCGCTGGTGGCCCGGCACAAGAGTTTCGGCATGACGGTGCTGATCTTGGCGGTAATTCGCTTGATTTGGCGCCTGACGCATACGCCGCCACCGCTGCCCACGACCAGCACGCCGGTCGAACGCTTCCTCGCGCACCTTACGCATATCGGCTTCTACGTATTGTTGTTCGCGATGCCGCTGACAGGGTGGCTGATGTCCTCGGCGAAAAACTACTCGGTCAGCTGGTTTGGCCTGTTCACCTGGCCGGATTTGATCGCCAAGGATGAGTCCAACTTCAATATTCTGCGCGAGACGCACGATGTCCTGAGCTGGGCACTCCTGGCACTTGCGATCTTGCACGTGCTAGCCGCTCTGAAACATCATTTCTGGGACAAGGACACCGTGCTACGACGCATGCTGCCCTACACCAACACGGAGACAGGTCGATGAAACTTTATGCGCGCTTTACCGCATGTGCCACGCTGCTGGCGATGGCCGCGACTCTGCCATGCGTGAGCCTCGGCGCATCTGCACCCGGTTCTTACCTTGCCGACCCGGCACAGAGTCGCCTCGAATTCATCGGCGTCCAGGCAGGCGC
>Ga0116229_10011789_pt1 | contig 12790 bp, 6 predicted proteins | sample S1TSphgellanicum_3_FD_87313 | JGI IMG/M metagenome (GOLD analysis project Ga0116229, IMG submission 87313) | Host-associated microbial communities from peat moss isolated from Minnesota, USA - S1T2_Fc - Sphagnum magellanicum MG | ecosystem: Host-associated > Plants > Peat moss > Unclassified...
ATATATATATATATAATTTATGATAAAATTTTAACTTAAAAATAAATGATGTATTTTTCACATCTGACACTTTTATTTCATTTTTAAATTAAAATTAAAAAAATTTATAATATGTAATTCTTTACCATTAAATTTTATTTCAAGTATAGTAATTAATTTATTCACATATAGTATTTTTAAATGGGTCATATATCAAGTATATTTCAAAAAAATGTAATACAAGTTCTTATATCACCTATACATTTATAAATATTAATCAAAATTGATTCCCTACATGTCCTAGCTCTTTATGTCCATCTATTAATGATTAATAATCATTGTTTAATCATTGTGAAGTAATTTTATGACCATGTTGTCTATGTAGTGAGACATCATTTTATCCACGTCATTTGCATAGTCATTTTCTAGTTATATTTGAAATGACTTTATCTTGGTCACATTTTCACAATGATATCTCGAACATCCACGTCACTTTGTCATCAATCATGTATGCCATATGGATGAAAATTTGAAATGAAAAAATGATATCATTCTTCCTATTACCATGTCATTATCCACTAGTCAAATGCATCAACAACATATGACTATAATTTTTTACATGTAATATTTGAAGCAATATCCTATGACTATAGTTAATGATATAATTGTTTAAAACATGTAGTCATTGATTTCTTGGTTGTAAAGGACATATTTCTTTTATTGTTGTTTTAGTTTCTTTGTTTGTTATTTGTTTTTGTCTTTTTTGGGGTTGAAGTGATTTCAAAGGTTTTTGCAATTTTGCATATCCATATTAGGAGGAAAGACAATCTTTGTATTTTTGGTTTCGAGGATAGTTGGACGACCTTTGAACACTTTGTTTTTTCAAACTTATGTTGGAAAGAGGTTTTGGAAAACAATGACATAAAATTTGTCACAAAAAACTATGTGTTTTCAAGTGCAATCACAGTAACACATATCATAACAAATGTAATTAGTGCTTGGATTTTCATGTCTTAATATCAAAAATAAAATTAATGATAAAAGTTTGTAATGTGTTTACATGACAAATTTTTAATGTATTATTGGAACACATGCAAAAATTTGGAATGAATTCAATGATTATAAAATTTTCAAACAAACTTTTAAAGCATTGTAACTAGTGTTTTCATTATTTTTTCATTTTTTGAATGACTTGAAATGGATTAAAAATGACATATCATGAATAATAATTGTCCACAAGTTTATAACACATGGCATAGTGTGACATTTTTTGGTCATGAACATCTTTTGCCCTTATAAAAATCATGAAATTCTAATCCATCCTTTTTGGTATTTGATGTTAGTCTCTCACATCATCTTTGCAAATAAACCCATTGCTTTTGAAATAACCCCAAAGCACAAGTTAATATTTTTGCACCCTAAATGTTATTTTGGGTGTTTTTACAATATCATTCAATTGATCTAATAAATTGAGTATAAAGATATTGACATACATAGACCTTCAATATGTAATTTTAACTTAATTTGTTAATATCTACATTATAAACTATTGACAAAAAAAAATAATGTTTTACTCAAAAACCTTTTAGACCTTCATGGTGTTGAAAAACTATTCAAGTTTTTTAGCATTTGTATTTGGAACCACTTTGTTGTGCCATTGTATATGCCTCTATGGTGTTGAAATTGGTGTGTTTCTAATAGTTGTTAGCTTGCACATGGTATGAATAATCTTATCTGCCTTCTAAAGTTACAATTTTTTTGTTGTGCATTTATGTAAAGGTGCACATTGTGGTGAGCTTATTTTGACATTTATTCTTCACATTATTTAGTAGTCACCAAGTTATTACGTTCAAGCTTTCGTTGCCCATGTTTTACATTTACTCACATCTAGTAGTCCCATATATATATTGTAAAATATACTGACATGAGCCTAAAACATTCATTGGGATTTTTCCACTAGATTATGAACATTAAATGCTACTTCACCTAGCCACTTTTAAAGAATTAATCTTTGTGTAGACAATTGGATTCACTAGCCCAAAAACAAAAATGCCAACTTGGCATACCACCAAAAGCACATGATAACCATTCACCTTACTTGGAGAAAAAATTAAAAAAAGGATGTGACTAGTTGATATGAAATATAGTGGTTAGTAATTGGACTAAAATGGCATTAGTGTTCAAGGAGTAATAACCTATGTACCAAACTAGGTAATATGGGGAGGTGGTAGACTACCTTCAATACTTAAGCTACCATGAGTTTTTTCCTTTGTTGGTGCAAGGATGGTATGAGTTGGAGGTGAAAGTACATAACGAGGGTGTTGAAATTTATAAGTTTCCAACCAATAATTTTTGTATACCCTACAATAAATGATTCCCAACACAATGGTGTTAATAATTACAAATGCCATCAATTAATAGTGAGAAATCAACTTATTGTTAACTTGCAATTAGTATGGAAAAAATGTAAATTATGTGAATTTATTTCACACAATCTATTTATTTTACATACATAAGTAATATTTGACAAACAATTTTTTTCTTTTATTTATAAAATGATCCTACTTTTTGATTCTTTAAGTACTTATGTCCCAAAATGGACATTTGCTAATTTTATGATTTTGCATGCTTTCACATGTCATTTTAAAAACAATATATGTAAAGGTATCTTAAGTAAACCCATAGTCAAGTAGTTAGGGTTGAACCATTATTAAGTTCAAATAAGCTAGCATATATGTTTAGGTGGTTTTATATCATGTTTTCACATTTACCCATGCATAAAAAATTTCAACCTATTGACAATGGATTTTATAGTTTTCATTCTTTCTTATTTTGTGTTTCACCATGTGACATAGATTGTGGTAAAAATCATTGTAACAATTTCTTATACATTATAAAGAAAAATCTAAATCTATATATTTGTCTATGATATCTATGAATCAACACAATATGAAAATTTCAGCATTGAAATATGATATAATTTTTTTGAATATGAAATGTATGAGAACAAATCTTTAAAAACAATTGTCAATAGACAATATCTCATAGTAAATATGAATGGATTACATGAGTTTGAATAATTAACAAGTGATGCATGTAGATATTTTTGTGTGATGTATAAATACCTATAGGCTTGCAAAATATATAGAAAAGAGGTCCTCTATATTTAATATGTACTTTGAAAGACGTGCACACCTTCAAGATTTGGATACAAAATCTCACTTTTAAACTTTGTATATTGGTAATTCCAAATGTGCATTATATTGAAAAAAGTAAAATGATCAATTATAGTTCATATTGATTTGATGTTTCCTCACACATCCAAAAGAGAAAATTAAGAATTCCAAGACAACTGTTGCAAATATGTTAATGAAATGTGAGTACACATGGTAATATTATTTCCTTTATCCAATTTCATTGCTCATCAATGAAATCAATATTCAAGGATATCAATATATTATATCATTCAAGATTTTAATTTGACAAATCTTAGATACGATTTACAAATTATGAATATAATGAATGTTTAAATATATTCCAATGGATATTGAATATTGTGGGTTTAATAATCCAAGAGGTATATGTCAAAATATCATTTTACAAGATTTTTCTATTCATGAATTTTATATAGAACCCAAGATTTGAATTAAAAAAGTTTCTTGGGCAAATAATGTCGCAACCCTAGCTTTGGGTTTGCGACCAAGGGGTTGTAAGGTTGCGGGCTAAGAGGAAGTCCGGGAGTTAAGGCAAGAGGAAGGAAGTCCGAGAATTAAGGCAAGAGGAAGGAAGCCCGGGAGTCAAGGCAAAGGCATTGCAAAGGTGCGGGCCAAGAGGAAGTCGGGGAGTCACATCACATAATCTCGGGAGTGTAAGAAAGTGTGAGGGAGTGTGAGGGAGTGAACACTCACACTCCCAAGGCAACTTCCACTTTGGGAGATGGAGTCCCGATGGACTCCCGAAATTTCAGAGAGTGATTTGAAGGGTCAAAACTCAATTGCTTGTGACATTTTTTATATCATTGGAAAGCTCTTGAAACGTAGATGTCTAAAATGGGTTCGCATTGCTCATTCAGACATCTGAAACACAAGTTATGGCCAAAAGAAGGTCCGAAAGTCAAACTGCCAATTTGACTCCCGACCAGAAAAAGTCAAGAATTGACCCGATTTATTTGTCTACAAATGACGTGCGACATACCGTTGAAAAGCTCTCAACGAGAGTTACAACTTTGCTTCAGGCCGCACCTCAATTGAAGGTCTTCTTGTAAAGTTATGGGGCTCCAAAGTTGTGAGAGTCCCAACTGGCGGGATTTCGGGACTCCCACTCATGAGTCCCGGGAGAGAAAAGCCATTTGGATGTAGGCTCCGTGGCCAGTCACAGAGTATATTATAAGGGGAAGGTGGTGGCTTCCCCCAAGTCCGGGCCGTGGTGAGTCTTGTGTGTCCGTGTTGCCCCTGGCTCATCCTAGCACCAAAGGTGTTCTAATTATGCACTAACCACTTTGTGTGGGTTGTGTGTAGGCCTGTGTGAGTGAGTGAAGCTTGTCAACTTTTCCTAGTCCCATCCCGAAGCTCCAACACACCCCTCTACCCCTCAAAGTGTTGTGAGCTAGGGAGCGTGCTCCGACTCCTCCTTCTTCCGATGTTTTCTACTTGGGCTCACATTTGAATCCTTTAAGGAGTTGGGAGTGCGTCAAGTAACATTTTCTACATTTTATTACTCCACATTGTAAGTCAAGGGAATGTAATTTAATGCAAAGGCTTTTGAAGAAACTTTAAAAATAATTGTTTTTCAACTTTGAAACATGATAACAAAAAAACAAAAAAACAAATAGCTTTGCATAAACCGATTTGGGAATGGGTGTTCAAGAATACAAGGATGTTGTTGGAAATATTTAAGTTGACTTGTTTCAAAATAGGCTAATGAAATGATATATCATATTAAGTGAGATATTAGAGTAGCCCACCCTATGACCGAACACCACCCATGACCAAACACCCAAAAAGTACACAACTTGGGGGGGTCAACAAATTCTACCCATCCCATGGCTATTTGTATATTGCCCTATCTCCGAAGACCCGGTGATATAAAGTTGTGTTTGGCATTTCTTATAGTTCCAACCAATGACCTAAGGCTTATGTTTGGTCATGGGAATGTCAGATAGTTTTTATATAAAAAAATATGTTCATTTATTTAGTGCAAGGTGTTTAATGATAAAGGATTAAACACTAGTGTAACACACATTTATGTGTACATTTATATAGTTAGTAACCATGTTCTTGAACATAATTGTTTGGTGAAGGGGATTTAGGGAGGTAGATTTATAATTTTTTATGTTCTATATGTGAAGGTAATGTTTGGCCATGGGCTTAATAAAATCAAAAAATATTACACACACTTGTGCAAATGTACAAAATGCAATTGTACTTGGGACTAAAGGTGTTTGGTGTAGGGTGTGATTTAGGGCAAATCTACAAACAAATATATTCATTATGTGTTTTTTAGTGTTTGGTGATGAGTACAAAACTTTAACATTGAAAGGCGTATAACATAGTTAAGGATTCTAATAGCACATTAAAATGTAAAGTTTGTGAACAATCTAAGGATCTAAGAAACTACTCAGTTTGTTTTCCCACCAAAATATCACAACATAATCAAAATGAATTGTATGACATCAACTTAACCTAACTCAATTGCAAATCAAGATGTCTAGATTACCAAGCCATGTGGAGGATGAACTCTAAACATTCTTAGAGTTATTATGTCCTAGTGCAATAATGCTTAAGTTGAAAGTGCCTAACGAAAGCATATTAGTCAAAGATGAGTTACTTAACATAGTGAAAGAGGAGAAGATATATTTGCCTAACAAAAGGAAGGAAGAAACCAAAGAGTTACAAAGTAAATTGAAAAAATGCTCAATCTTTTAAATCAAAGTTAAAGAAGAGAGCATAGGGCTACCTAAGATAAATAGTCGCTAAGATGAAAACACAATTGCATGTATTGACGAGATTTACAAGGAAAGTTTCAACAAGTTTATTGATTTTTGTTGGATAGCTAAATTTGTTGTCCTTGCAGTAGGAAAAACTATAACAACAGTGTGACAATGTAGATTTCCTAAAGCTCAAGCACAATGTACAATTAGATACACTCCAACAGCCTACACAACGATAATAAATGAAGATTTAGATTAGATTGATTTTGCAAACATCTTTGATCTCATCAACACAAATGTTTTCACATATGAACATGCATTGAACAAATTCCCTAACTTAACACACTTGTTTTCTTGGTCTGAACATAGGAAAGATAAGGGAGTACCACTTGTGGGGCCTAAACACACACCACCAAGCTTTTGGAGGTTGGGTGTAGGAAAACCAGAAGCATTGTAATGCTAAATGTCCCTTATAGGAGATGAAGTGCAATGGTGGACCAACAAGTAGTGAAAAAGGAAAATGTCCCTCCTCAAGTTAAATCAAACATGACAACACAAAGGCCAACAAGAACATCTTAAATCCAAGAGGCAAATGGTCAAATGAATCATTAAAGATAGCCATGGATAAAGTTGAACGTGGCATTGCTTCTTTACAGGGGCCCAACAAGTTTTGGGGCATACTTGTAGTTTCACTTTTTGACCACCTAAGTGGAAAGACTAGAAGTAGGAAAATTGGACCACCGGTGTATTAACATAAGAAAAAGAAAAAGATGTTGTTGCATGGGTTTTGAGTATGTAGGAATGTGGGTTGTCCATAACACCACAACAACTCAAATGGAAGGTAGCAAAAGTTACTCAAACTCGACCCACCACATTTCGAAATGGGGTGCCTAGGGATTTTTAGCGAACCTGGTTTAAGCACATGCATCCAAAATTGAGCACCTATCTTGTAGAAGGATTGGAGATCAGTAGAGCCCAAGGCTTCAACACCAATTTTTGCAACTTGTTCTATCAAAACCTAACATCCTTGTACACCCAACATTAATATAGTCTAGATCACATTTGGAAATTTAATGAAACTAGAATTCAAGCAGGGAGGCAATTAGGAGCTAAAGTTCTAGCAAAAAGGGGTTATCATCAAGTATACAACACCATCCCAAAATCTAGAGAATGGTTAACCATCAATTGTGAAGTGGATGCAACTAGGGGATTAATATTAAGATTTTACATATTTCGAGGTGAAATAATCAAAGATGATTACATTAAACATTGCAAATTTGGAACATGTATGGCAGTCCAAACCAAAGCATGGATGACAAGTTTTTTGTTCAAGGAATTTTTGTCATTTTTCAAAAGGTTAGTTCTAGGTTGAACCTTTCCGAACAATTGTCATTTTAAAATTCTAGATGGGCATGATTCACATGTCAACTTAGAAGCAATAGAACAACTTCAACAGTTTGGGTTAGATATGATTACCTTAGTTTTGCACACCTCCTAAGCTTTACAACCTCTAAATGAGAGCTGTTTCAAGCCCTTCAAAACAAATTTTAAAAAAAGAAAAATAATAACATGGTCAGCAATAATTACAAGGAGCCAAATAAGATTGCTTTTGCAAACTGTTTAGATAAGGCATTAGATGTAGCTTTGTCCGAAAGAAACATCAAGAATGGGTTCAAGGTTATAGGGATCTAACCTTTAAATCCAAAGGCTATGGATGGCAGGACTGAACGTAGTGAACTATCCATTGTAACAGACAACATCATTGCATTAGATGAAGAGAATGCAAAAAACTCTGATGAGGGTCTAAATGATACTCAAAGTTTGGGTGAAATGGAGTAGCTATAGAGTTTATCAACATAGGCATTATAGAGGAGCCTGCTACAATAAGATCTTATGATCATGTACAGGAACATCCATTAAGGTACTATGTGGAAGAGCCTAGAAGTCATGTTATTTTAGAAGATACATGAATAGAAGTTGATATGGATTACATAGCTAACCTAGGTGAACCTGTAGATGTGTCTGCAAGGCAATTGTTACATTTTGCAAGAAGTCAAACTCCACTTTGCTTGAAGAATCTATTATTTCTACCACATCTACCTATAAGGAAGACACACGAGAAAGAACCATTAGTTGATTACAATCAATCCCATGTTGTTACCTTTGATGAATATGTACAACTACATAAGAAAACTATGGACAGAGAAGCAACATAAACAATCAAAGAACTAAGGAGAAAGGAAAGGGAGGAAACAAAGCAAAGATGTGCAGTAGATTCACATACTGCTACAAACATAGCAATTGAAAGGCTAGTTGAAAAATGATACAACTGAGCTTGGTTTACAGTGACAATTAGGTAAGTAAGGGAAAGATTTCATCAGAACTTCCAAACTGGTTATAGAGCCCATCCATTAAGGTACATGGGTGTAAACTTGGGCATTTCAACACTTGCATAGTCAAAAGCTAGAGTAAGAGCAAGGGCAAGGGCAAGGATGCTTGCAAAAAACCATGTTCTAGCATGGTTGTAACAACCTTCCATTGACTAACCAACAACAAAATGTGGGGAAGGGGGGGGGAGAGGAGGGGAAGGTACAGCAAAACAATCAAAGTCCAAAGAAGGGGCTAGAGGTCTAGGAAGCTCTCCAAATCAGAGAGGGGGGTTAAAAGTTCAAGAACTTCTCCAACTTGGAGAGAGGGGCTTGACATCTAGGACAAATCGAGTAGAGAAAGAGAGGAAGCAAATTGAGGTCCAAGAGGAATCGTAAGGAATTGGGTAGATAGAGAAGAAGTAACTTGAGGTCTAGGAAGAATTGGAGAGAAAGGGAGAAAGAAAGCAAATTGAGGTCTAAGAGGACTCGAGTGGAATCAAGTAGAAAAAGAGGAAGCAACTAGAGGTTGAAGAGGAATTAGGTAAAGAGAGAGGAAGCAAATCAATGTGAGAGAAAGAAAGAATAGTAGAGGAGTTGGAGATGAAATCAACCAAAGATAGAAAGGAGCCTAGGAAGTGGTTTAGACAAAATTGAAAAGAGAATTTTTAAAAAAAGGAGTTCTTGGAGCTGGAGATGGAATCAAACAGAGAGAGAGAAAGAGGAACCCTTTAGCTGGAAATAGATTTTACTAGAAAGAAAAATTCACCGAATCACAAAAGGGGCTTAGGATGTTGTCAACGAAATCAAAGAGGGACATAACCAAGGATATTTTCAATAAAATCAACCAACAAAAGAGAAAATGAAGGACCCATATATTCTCAAAGAAATCAACCAGTAAAAGAAAAGGTGGGACCTAGATCTTTTCAATGAAATTGACCAACAAAAAAAAAGTGGTATGACCTAGATCCTCTCAACAAAATTGACCAACAAGAGAAGAGGTGGGACCCAAATCTTCTCAACAAAATCAACCAACAAAAGAAAAGAGGTGGGACTTAGATCTTCTCAACAAAATCGACCAGCAAAAGAAGAGGTGGGACCCAGATCCTCTCAACGAAATTGACTAACAAGAAAGAAGAAGCATGACCTATATATTCTCAACAAAATCGACCAACAAGAATGGTTTTTTCTCTTGTTGGTTGATTTTGTTGAGACCCAATAATGGGACAAAATCAATTGACTTGTTTCACACCCTGCACACAAACAACAAACACTTTGGTTAGTTCAGAGTACAAAGAAATGACATAAAACAATCATGCCAACAAAGGGTTTTGAAGTCATCATGCATAAAGCTCATTCCATCCCCAAAGACCATGTAGTAAACCGAGCTTGCCATCACCTACAACCATGAAGTAGTTATGACCAAAGAGACTTAACAAGTAGTTGAGTAGTTATGACCAATGACCAAAGAGACTGACTAACTTGCTGAACAACTATGACCAATGACCAAAGAGATTCAACGACTTCCTGTTATAATGTGCACTAGGAGACTTCCTAGTGCAAAGTGCACAAGAGAGGAAACATCACCTAAACCCTAACGTGGTAATGCCGAATGTAGTTTAGGGGATTAGGGTTAAAAGAATAGTAATTTGCCCATCACCATTGATCATGACAACTTTTGAAACTTTTGATCATGACCTTTTATGTTTAATGAACATTTTTGTATGAAAAGTAATTCAATTTTGGCATCCATCCAGTTTGGACACGAGCGACATGCTGACCATTTGTTAGAAATTTGATGCTTGATAACAAGTTGCCATGTGTTTGCTGATCAGGGTTCCATGTCTTTGTTTTGGATTTTTTAAAGTTTTTAGAGGACCTCTGTTTTGAAGCGACATATCTTTCTCAATTCTACACCATTTGATGCAATCTAAATGACTATGGATGCACATATAGGAGAGGAACAAAATTTCTTTAGAATGTAGGATGAGCCAATTCCTCATCTAGGTGCTTTTTTCGTCCATTTGCTTAAATGTTCGGTGACCAACCTAGCTACCCTACTATTATTTCACAAGTATAATTCTATTACTTGCCATTGTCTAATAAAGGTTGTTGCATTTAGGACTGAGTTCTAACACCCAACACATACATATGTCATGGATTTTGGATTCAATGAATGCTGAAAAATATTAGATTTTAGAAATAAAAAAAAGTTGTTTGGAATTAGTGAACAATATACTAATATTTCTAGAAATGAATGCCTTTAAATACCAAGTAAGAAGTAAGAACCTCATTAGTAATCAGTTCTTTGATAGGCAGTCAAAGTATATTTTTGATCAACATGTGAAAACCAACAGAAGAAAATTACAACATCAAAAAAAGAATTTCATTTCTTTAACTAAACACCCAAAATTTTTTTTTGCAAAAGGAAGTACCTTAAGGCCATGAATATGTGAGGATGTTGTGACCCTAACCTAAAAGGACTCGCCAATTTTGGGGTGAGACAAGAAAATTAGGGTGGGAACAAGCACAAGGTTTGGTATGGGCCAAATCACCAAAATGAGAAAAGAAATGTGTGGGATTCATGCACTTTCATTTGGTAGTTGGGATTTCTTAAGAGCCTGGAATGCTCATGGTCATGTGTGGACTTAATATATGTCTTAATTGAGTGCTATTAATATCATTAAAAAGATGTGGATTAGAGTTACAACATATTGGGGACCTAAAGAAAGACTCTTTTTGATAGTTATATTGGTTGAGGAATCAAAACACAAATTGTCAAAAAAGATTTGAACCATTAATTTAGATTGCAATTTGAAGAATCGAATCATGCCCAAATGAAGAGCTTGATGCAAAGTTGAAAAGTTCACAACAACAGCAATAAGGCAAAAGAGTATTGCTTTTCTCAATTGGTTGAAGTATCCTAAGGGGCTCAAAAGTTTCCAAACACTAAAACATCTTTTTATATGAAATTAAAATTTTGAAAAAAAAAACCATTTTGATGAAGGGCTTCTAGGGGACCTCTAGAACATGCTACCTATGTAGGAAACTCATTGCAACTCAATTGCATATGATAAATGGTCACCAACAATATCTTTGAACAATCTAAGGGGTTGGAGGGTGTGAACAATCATCCATTCAATATCAACACAAATCTGCTAAAATGACTAGAAAATGTGAATTTTGTCATAAAAAAACTCACATATTTGAAATCATCTCCACAAGGTTTAGAAATCTCAACATTGCCTTTAATTTCCTGCTTTGAACATTCCATCCTTTAGGAGGTGAAAGCAACAAAAAGGTGTATTTATGTACACAGTGGCTTCTTAGAACAGGTTTACACACATCCAGTATGTCAGCCTCTACCAATGTCTAGCACATCCAAAATAACAAGCACGAAGATCAATGGTCTGCTTGTTCAGGCTGCTCTGAGCTTGATAGGCTTTCATTTTGTTTTAGCTTGCCCTGTCCAGCAAGCATCTAAACCTTAGGCATAGAGAGGCATACATAGAGGGAAGTGGTTGGAGCCTCCAGCACCACAAACATATCTTTTAAGCATTCCGCCAGTGACTACTTGGAAGCAGGAAATCCAATTTAGACAGTGGAAAACATATCTATGAGATGTGTAAAACTTGGTAAACTCTATTGCCACAACATAAGCAGTTGTCAACAAAGCAGTTGGTGGTGATATCTAACCCTACAATACTAACATAACCAGAAATTGGGGAATGGAGAAACAGGACATACCGCATAGCAACTAAACCTGCCACTCAGAATGAGAAATGTAGTGAGAGCCCATGCTCTCACTAAATGTAAAATGGTAAAGAGAGGCAACTGCAAGAACCTATAGATTACAACTTTTGTAGATAGTTCTCCTACTGAGGCCCTATATTATTGTCTAAGTTTCCTCATTGCAGCTAAGTCTTTGTTGTCATTTTTGTCTCTGTTTTTGGTTGGAACTCTTTGAACATACTCCAGAGAGTACAGACTCTGGTGGGTTTGGCATACCAAGAGCATTCCATGCAGAGCTTTGGGCTGCTTCTTTGGGGTCATTTATCCTCAAAGTCTTTGGAACCCAGAGAGCACCATCAACTCTCCTACCTTCAAGCTATTCTCTTGGGTGCTTACCCAACACAGGCGTTGCCATGCTAGGTAATCTACTGGTAGGCTGCACACTGCCATTAACTGTTGAGGCAGTAGCTGATGCTGCCCATGGCAAAGGCACAGTCCAACCTCCTCCCCAGCCAGGAGAAACAACCCAAGGAGAGCCAGGCATCCCTGGTATGAGAGATGCCCATGGAAGAACTCCAGCTCCAGTCCACACACCAGTGGGAAGTGGATTCCAAGTTGTGATTCCATCACCTGGGAAGAGCTGCCCAGGTCCAACAGCCCAAGGGCTTACAGTAGGAACTGCCCCAGTCCACCCAACATTAAATCCATATGGCCAAGCCCCATTGTAGAAGCCAAAAGGACTTCCTGCACCACGACCATCCTGAATTGACATTGGTCTGTATGA
>Ga0116229_10011790_pt1 | contig 12789 bp, 7 predicted proteins | sample S1TSphgellanicum_3_FD_87313 | JGI IMG/M metagenome (GOLD analysis project Ga0116229, IMG submission 87313) | Host-associated microbial communities from peat moss isolated from Minnesota, USA - S1T2_Fc - Sphagnum magellanicum MG | ecosystem: Host-associated > Plants > Peat moss > Unclassified...
AATATTAAAAAATAAAACAAAAAGGGGGGGGGGGACACTAGTTTTTTAAAAGTAAAAAATACATGAGAAAAAATATAGGGTACATGTTATTCAAATAATCAATTTAATTACAATATATGGTATGTAATAATCTAAAATAATTTATTATAATTAATATAAGGTGGCTTTAATATGTATATATTAGAAAATTAGATAATAATAGGGTGATAAAAAATAGGTTGGACAATTATTTAATACCCCCTTTAGAAATGGCCATTTGACACACATAGATCCTAAACTTTACACTTAATTCCCCCCCACCCCATCTGCCCGAGCATGATTCTTGAATGGGCCACAACAATTAAAAATATAAAATCATAATGATTTTCACTTATTTTATTCCAATAAAAAATTAAAGCCATATACATTGAAGTGCAATGATAGACATGAAAAATTAATAATCTATGGTTATGAAAATATTTAAAGGAAAGGGTCTAGGAATATTATTTGGCCAATTTTTGTTCTTACCATTCCTTGAAGATGTTCTTAGTGGTACCACCCAACATACTTTCATCTAATATTAAAAACTTTAAATGTGTGAATTAATGGGTCTTAGATTATATTTGTGGCTTTTCATCCTTTTCATATTTTAATTTAAATATATCTAACTTATAGGGTAAAAGTAAGTTTCAAAAATATATTTACTAATCAATTTCAAACATACTTGTTACTTAATTTTATTATACTACATTTCTTCAAATTTATACTCAACTTACCATAAACCCAATGGAAGCATAAATGTTTTCAAAATGAAACATAAAAAGTTGTCCAATTTATTCTTTTGTGTTTATATAAAAAACTATCATATTTTTAAATGGGATTTTAGATGGACATTTTTTTGTTTAATTCACCATGCCCACCCCCATGAATTTTTTTGTGTTATGAATTCATGGCATGCCATGATTTATTATGTGTCGTTGAACTTTTGTGTGTTGTGAATTCATGACATCAATATTTTTCATGTCATGCCATGATTTTTTATATTCCATGAGGTTCTTTGAACCATGAATTCACAACACGTGTTTGCATAATAAGTAACTCCTTTCTAACTTGTAGTTATGATTACATAATTAGCAGTCGTTGAAAGATGTGACACATGTCCCTTTAACTTTGTAATTATTTAATAAGCCAACTTAAGTTAGTTACTTAATAGGTGACCATAGGTAGGTTACCTAATGGGTGTTAGCAAAGTAAAGTGGAGAAAAAACATAATTTGTCCAAAGTCTAATTAAAAAATGGAACAATTCTTTATATGGACACAAGAAAATAGATTCAAAACATTTTGAAATAGAAATATAAAACCATAGGGACCTACATTTAATTTATAGGAAGTTGGATATAAAATTTGAATAACTTTGATATCATAAAAGTAGGTTGAAAATACATTTGAAATTAATTAGGTCAAAATGATGTTCAAACTTACTTCATATTTTAAAAATTAATATATTATATTATAACATTCATAATTTGATAATACATAAATATTTTTTAGGGCTTCATTAAGTTGAAATTTTTCTTAAATCATTATTTCACCCACATGTAGCCCATTTTGCAAGGTCGAACATTTTGTGCAAGTAAAAATTATTTTAAAAATTCTACTTAATTAGTTTGATGGCATCAACTAGGAGTATTTTCTTTCAAAGTTCCACTAATATTTTCTTTTTGCACTTGATTTTATGACCACAAGACTTTAAACTCTTTCCAATCCATTGCTAGATTACTTTAGAATTGTTCAATCTCTCAGTAAGCAAGTGGGCCTCTCAAACTTCAATTCTTAGGGTTAGATGAGAATATTTGCATGTGTGTGTAACAACTTTTTTCAAATGTGCTTGATGATTACTTACATGCCAATGAACTTGAGGGTGAGTCATGCAGTGCTTTTTTATTAACATTTTAAAGAAGAATTTTAGTTATTTCTGTTAGTGACATTTTTCCATTCCAAATTTTTTTTAGTGGAGGTAGGCCTGAAGGCTCAAAACCCAATTTGAAATTTTAGAGCACCACGTGGCCATAAGCACCTTCACAATAAATTATTTTTTCTTGTTGCCTTCCTTTCACAACCTTGTGGCCATAAACACCTTCACAATAAAAACAATTTCTTGTTGCCTTCTTTTCATAGCCCTTGAATCATTGTGACAGTCATTAATTACATCAACAATAAAAGGAATTCAATAGCTATCCATTTTTTGTGTTGTCATAAGTACAGTAGGTGGTCGAGGTGGGTTCATTTTTTCCTTCCTACCATAATTACAATAAAAGAAGGTTTGGGGTTTTTTTTTTGGTTGCCATAAGTAAAGTAGGTGGTGGGATTTATTTGCATTCTTTCACAATGCAATGATGAAAAAGAACAACAATTCTTTGGCAAAGGATGAGATTTGATGTTCTTGAGCTTGCTTGCTTGTTGTATAAGTAGCTTGTCCAAAGGCTTATAAAAGCATTGCAACAAATTCATTTGAACTTGTTGTCAGTCTTTCAATGTTAAGGGTAATTTTTAGAAAAGCTTTTCAGAAGTGAATGGCACATGGGCTATTCATGTTTAATGTCTACAAAGATTTACTACCTTGCTGTTTAATTCCTTTACTTGTCATGTATATGTCGATTTTCAAATTTCAAACATGGCGGATATGCATTAAAGATCTGCATATCAAAATTTCAATTCTATAACTTAATAAAAAAAAACTTACAATAGTAGCTTGGCTTTCCATAACAAAAGCAACATGAACAAATTCAAAAAAAATCAAAGTAACTTGTGGGGAAATCAAACCCCAATTTTAAAGAACTTTGTTCAAGTGCAGCACAAGCTCCCTACCCCATCCACACCCCACACAAAACACAAACCCAGCCTAGCCCCACAAAATTAATCACCATCAACCTCCAATTCTTAAAAAGAATTATGTTCTTCAATTAAATTATAGTTCTCTTTTGCCAAAGACTCTTTTGCTTTCAAGTATTGTTTGAAGTTTGAATTTGGCTTGCAATTGGCATGCAGGTCATCAAGCCAATTTTTCACCACAATAATAATCCAGTCCATATTCTCCACTTGCAAGCGGCAACACCTTAAGGCTATCAACACCCTTGCAAGATTGAAAACCCATTCAATTTCTATTTGTGAACCCGGGATTCCAAGAATTTTGCAGGAAACCCACATTTGGAAATTTGCCTTCATGCATCAAAGACCAAGCTAATGGATTTGCACATGAAGATGAAGGAATAAAAAGCCTCAAGAATAAAGATAATTCCCCAATGATTGATGATCAAAAAGATTCCTCAATTGAAGCCCCAACCATAAACATGTTTTCTTCAACTTTTGGTCCTGTAGCATCAATTACTATAATTGAAGCTGTACTAGTAACATGGTTTAGCCAATCAAAACATACCATCAAAAGGGGAACAATCACCTTGACATCATATTCAAATGCCAATCAAATTGCATTCCTGTGTCCCACCAAGTTTGCCATTATGCACAATGCCTTGAAATGGGGATCCAACATGATAGCCATCATGTTATGAACCTACCTCACATCAAAAGACCTCAAAAACCCCCAAAAAGGTTTGATTACCTTTGTTACCTCTAACCGCATATTCTTATGCAGAAGGCAAATCTTCGTTTCAAACAAATCAAATATTTCAAGCCCAATAGAAATCTCCAACAATTGAGCTTCCATTTCCATGGTAAGGGTAATGGATATTGTCAAAGCATTTGACAACAACCAATGGCCTTTACTTTGATTCATCGCACAAGCAAATACAACAAGATTCAAAGTAAAGGTGATTGCTTCAGTAATAGCCCACACTTGGGCTTTAGGTACTATTTGTTATAGAACAATAGACTTCTACCTGCCATAACAAAGAATTATGGCATTCTTAAACTCAAGGGTTTCTTCAAACATGATGACCAGCTTGCTATCGAATTTGGGTTTCACAAGGGTCTTCAATTTTTGATATCGCAAGGCATTTTCAAAACAAGCCCACTCCCATTCTTGCCTCCTTTTCCTAGACTTCTTGGTCCATATAATGGTTTTCTATAACCCATTTTGAACTTTTTTCACATTGACATTTCTTAACCCAATAGATATATTATCATCATTTGTTGCGTACTAACAAGCCTTGGACATCACATGCCCAAAGCATGTGCCTTCGTAAACCCTAAGAATCTTTAAGGGCTCACAATCATTGATGGAATGGAGAGCTGCTGCCATAGCATAAAGATTTGTGCCTTCATCTTTTACAAATGTATTAACTTGGTGTAATAGACCAAATCTGTCCAACAAAACTTGTAGTTGTTGTCATTGACTTTCCAACAAAACTTGTAGTTGTTGTCATTGATTTTCCAACAAAACTTGTAGTTGTATAATCATTGAATGTCCAACTTTGTTTCATTCACCTCAAACAACCCCAAAGTAATATGCATGGGCACCCAACAATTTCTAGAGGATTTGGTCCTATATATTTGCAAGGGTTATAAGCCCTTGTCAAGTTGTGAGAATGTTTATCTTCAAAGGTTTAGTTTTACACCAAAGCCCTTGTGTATTATTTCCTTCTTGATTTTCTTTTATGGAAGAAGTGTTGCCAACCATGGTGAAAAAGACCATGGACCTGATTTGCCAAATCTTGCATTAGCAATAGTGGTTTCTACTAGTTTTTATTTATGGATATTTCATGGTGGGGTCGATACTTTTGCTTTGGTTATCAATTTCTTGAGTGGGGTGGGAGATTAGTTATAACTAGAAAAATAAATAATGTTTCGCTTTGTAGCAAAAAGGAACAGGTTCAAACCACTACCATTAGCAACAATTTGCAACATTTATCAATAACATGAATTACTAACAAAAGAAGAAAATGGCTCCAAGTGCTAGAACATCATTCTTTCTCTCACACACAAAGGTCCATTATTAAATTGATAGATAAAACATCAACTTTTAAAGGTTTTGAAGAAGAAACTAACCTTGGCAAGGTTCTTGGACAAAATTCCAACAACTAGTTGTTTCATGCAGTAAATGCCGCCCACATGAACGAGCTTGTTGCTAGACAAAAACAAAGTCAAAACCTTTTATAAAATTGAAGTTCAAACTTGCAAAATCAAAAGACTAACTATGTAACAATTTTTTTCAGTAAAGACATACTAATTTTTTCCCTTATGAGTAGACTATGTAGTTAATGTGGGTGGGGGCCACAGTTACCTTTCTCATTTAGTTTCACCTATTTAATATGTCAAGTATTGTTACCACCACTCTTTCAATTGTGCATTTGCTTCACATCAAACTTCATTAACATGATGGGCGATGACATAGGCACTTACTTTGTCAAGACTTTGATTGATCACTACCTCCATTTTTCTTCATGTTAAGTATTTTATCAAATAGGTTGCCTTCTTGATTTTTTTGGTTAGTCAAGTGGATAGGACCAGGTGTAGATCAAAATGTTTTCACAACCATCTTCATAACGATTTGATTTTGTTCACAATAAGTCTGATGTAGAAATGATTGTCGCTACTCCCTCTAATCATAGAAGAAACAACTTAAGAAGGTTGACAATTTTCATTGAAGTTTTTAAAAAAAATAGAAAATCCATCTCTACACTACAACAAAACCATATCCTTTTCACTAGTGAAATTTAACTAACATGATTGTAGAGTCAATTTTTTTTTAACCACATAATTAACCATGTCCATTTTGACAGACCACAAAAGTAGCATTGTTTATTATAACTAATTTGAATTTCATTCTAGTCAAAATAGACATTGTAACTTCATACGTGGACTTTATGTAGTGGTTATGTATAATCAACCTACTAGTAATGTGACTAAAATTAGTCATTTATCTAACATGTGTACAAATGTGACTAAAGTTAGTCATTTTGATTACACATGTGTTATTAACATAGGTTGACCTCATTCAAAAAAAAAACTAACATATAGACCCCCCTCACTTTCAAGTTTCATATCTTTTTCATTACTTGTCCATTCTCAACGATTTAAAAAGCTTTGGATGTGTTATCTTAAGCTTCACAAAAAAAAATTTAAGTGTAAAAACAAAGAAAAAATTAGAAAGAGTTTAAAGTAAAAAACACAAGTTGGACTAACATGTGGTCAATTTCTGCAAATCACCCCTTTCATTTTCAATGAACATACTTTGCTAATTCCTTTATCGAATTAAGAATTTTTTTCACCTTTGGATTTCTCAAGAAGAGAATTACAATTTTTTTTAAGCATGAAAAACAATGGAACAATGTACAAAGAACTAAAACTCAAAAAAGGGAATTGAATTTTTAAGTCATTAATTTATGCTTGAATCACCTCGCTTCACTTTTAATGAACATATATTTCTCATTTCTTTATCAAATTGAGAAATTTTTACAATATTAGATGTGCCAAGAGGAGAATTACAAAATGTTTTTGAATGTCAAAGGTAATGGAGCAATGTACAAAGAATTTAAACTCAAAAACATAATCTGAATTGTTATGTTCAGTTTTTGCAAATCCCTTTCTTCATTTTCAAAAGGTATAACTTGCTCAATTTTTCATTGATTTCAACAATTTTTTGTACCATTGGATGTGCCAAGAAGAAAACTACAAAGTTTGTTTGAATGTTAGAAGCAATGGAACAACATACAAAGAATTTAAACCCAAAAACACAAATTGAACTATTATGTTTAATTTTTGCAAATAAACCTTTTCACTTTCAAAGGGCATAACTTGTTCATTTCTTCATCAATTTCAACATTTTTTGTACCATTGGAAAACTACAAAATCATTTTGAAGTTTAGAAACAATAGAGCAATGTACAAAAAGTTGTAAATCTTATTCTTAAGTGTTTAATGGTAGGTCTAATAAATTGAAAACTTCATGTGATCAACTTGTTCCTTGAAAAAATATATCCCATATTGTTTGGTCATTAATCTCATTTTGAAAAATATATAAGCAAGGGCTTTAACCCTCAAAGTCACATCTTAAAATGTTCAAGCTTTCTAGGTTGAACTTATTACAATGTCTAACTTCCGAAAAAAATCAAATTAAAAGAATATTTGATTTAAATATAATCCAAGAAGGAATTGATACATTGAAAATATTTTTAAAAATAAAAATAAATAAAAATATAATTATTTATATTATAATTGTTCTCTAAAATAATCATATTTAATCACATATTTAATCACAAGGAACATGCCATGTCATTACATTCATTCACATGATTAAACAAAATGGACACACCACATCATCAATTCAATCACATAGTTTGTTAAAATGGACATGCCACATCATCAATTTAGTCATACATTTTGTTAAAATAGACATGACACATCATCAATTTAGTCACACAATTTGTTAAAATGGACATGCCATATCATTTCATTTAATCACAGTCATATTGGACATGCCACTATGTCATTGTGCTATTGTTTAATCATCTTACATTTGTCCATTTTATTAACATTTACCTATTTTAAATGATTGGTATTTTTGAACTTGTCCCAAAATTGTCCAAGGTTTATTTTGACATAAAATCTAATGCAAAAGGATTATAAAACATACAAGTTATGTAGTAGTGCTATTATGCCCTCTATCAACAACATAAGAAATGAGCTCCTTTGTTCTTCTACCCCTAAAACCTTAAAATGTCACAAACCAACTTTAAAAAAAGATTAAAGGCAAAAAATTGACAAAAAAGTGCACACTACATATGTAGGAAAAAAACCTAGAGAAGTTCTAGAACATTAACCCACTCCTTTGGCCATCAATTGAGAAATGCACCTTAATATGCAGAGAAAGAAGTGGGGGAGTTATGGGACCCTAAAACACTAATTTAAACCTTGCCATAAATTTGTAAATCCTTCCATATTTACATGGTCTAAGAAATTTCTTGTTGGCCCACCCCCATTCAACTTATGATTATCAAGTGTGGTGTTAAGAAAATGAATGTTGTTGCAACAGACCTTCCACCTAAATCAAAATCAAAACAATGTGCTTTAGGAAGTCAACCGTTGTTGCGATGAACCTTACACCTAAATCAAAATCTCCTACAACTAAGAAAACTTGATGGTAAAAGGAATGGTGTGAAATAAAATGAAAAGAAATGCATTCATTGCAAATTTCCAAACCGACACAAACAATGGCTAGCAATCTCCTAATGTAGGGATGAAGATGGTTTTTTTGTAGCTCTTGTAATCCTGGGAGGTGGCGATGGAGAAAGGTTGGTTAGTGCAAACTTAGAGAAAGGGACAACAAACCCCTACTTTTTTGGCAAATTTTTCAAAAAAATTCCTATTGTTTCCTTTATGCGATTCACAAGGAGCCATTAGATTTCACAATATTGTGAAATTTTGCACAAAAAGAAAACATTGTACCTATTCATAAGTATTGACTTCATATAAAACTATTGACATTAGTAGGATAATTTTTTTCCAAAATCTCTACTTAGAATTATATGGTTTTTTTCATGACCTCATTGCACAAAACACAACACATAAATTCTTGAATCAGAAATGAAAACATTGATTTGTTACAATTTTTCAACAATTGGAGAGATCTGCATACCATCATCATAATATAGACACAATCCAAATATTCAAATCATGCCCTTCCCATCAAAAGATCTTCAATTGCAACCCCAACCACCCATGAATAACATATTCTGCAAAACTTTAAATTCGTAGCTTTTACAAGTGTAGCATAGCCCGCTCACTTTTTGGTTACAATTCCAAGTATGCATAGAAAAATCCCAATTGCAACTATTCAATGAGGTTTATGTCCCATGATATGGACATAAACCCCATTCAAAGCTCCCATAACAACATCTACTCATTTGCCACCCACACCAACCAAACTTTTTAGAAGAAACAACACTCCTTGTTGCTATTCAAGTATATTAAACTTGAGTGAATGTGACCATCAAAGACCAACTTTGCAATTCATTATGACTTTCATCTTTTCTTACACATGCCCTTAACCTAAATATTCTAAGATAGGACTATGTAGTTTAACCCTAATTTTTCATTGTAGTAAAGGTTTAGAAGATTAGAACTTAGAGTCATTTAACATTTGTTATGCACATTATTCTCCTTCATAACATAACTATTCTTCTAACAATCAAAGACCACTTACAAAAACTTCAATTCAAATTGCTTAACTCTTTGTTGCCTTTCATGTCTTTGTCACATTGCCTTTTTTATTTTCATATCACCACCATATCAAAACATATCACTCTTCTCATAATTTGCAAATGATAAATGACAAGCTTTTGAGAATAAAATCCCTTGCCATTGTCAAATTATATGAAAAATGTTATAACAAAATTATTACGTCAACTATCATAAAAATTAAGGCCCATAACACATTGAGAAACATAAAAATCACATAAAGCAATTCCATCATTTTGCCATCTTGCATTCACCTACAAACAAACAAAATATATAGATGCAAAATTGAAGAAAAAGCCAAAGGATATGAGCTTTGCTTCTAAACCCCTTTGATCCTTCCATTCTTCATAATCCTTGCACTGCCAAAAGGTTTGTGGCTTTCCCCATGTAGTCTTTTCCTTTATCTTTTCATTCATTAGGTGAGGTTTCCATCTCCACAACCATGTTCCCACTTCTATAAAAAAATATTTGTCATTTCACATCACATTTGAATTGTGAATATAGTTGTGAATTAGTTGCCCCATCTTGTACATTCCAATTTCCAACATTTCATTTTGTTAATGTCAAATTTTGCAAAAATGGGAAAAAAAAAGTTTTTATTGGATATTCTTCTTTTTAAGGTGAAACTTTGCCAAATTTTTGAACGAAAAAAATCATCACATTCCATACTTAGATTTTAGTTTGGTAGCATTTTTAAAAATAATTTTTATTTTAAAAACTTGGATGAATTCTTAAAACTTCTTGTTATTTACTATTGTATCCTTCTCGTTATTGATGTAACATCAAAAAGTTAGAAAAAAACATTGATAACAACTTGTGAATTGTGTGTTTTTTCATGCAATTCATTGAAATTATATTTGAATTTCCTTTTGTTCCTTGGGACCAATGATTTTGTTCCTTCACTTTTTGATGTTTTTTAATTGGTTAGATCTATTGAAGCAAAGTATTTTCAAGTTGTAATTTCTTCATGTGGCATTTTGATAGGATGGTTATGTAACTTGATTGAGGTTGTGAAGATGACTATATGTTAAGTTTAAAATTCAAAATATGCGACAATGTTTGGATTTGTTAAAGGTGTAGTAATGGTGCAAATGAAACTTAAGTTTGATAGAAAGTTGGTGTGAATGGGAATTATGCAATGTGCATGAAGTGTAAAAACTTAGTCAAAATAGTCATATTATGAAACCCTTAATTAGAATAGACTTAGTCACATATGTGTGAAAAAAAACTAGTTTACTTTGATTAAACCAATTTCATCGACTATATGATGTAACTAAAAATTATGACTAAAGTCAAACAAAAAAACTAGTATAAAAAACACATCTATGTAGTAGTGGGCCCTCTTTGTCATACTTTGTTTCATCTCCTTTATTTGAATCTTCCCTTCATGCTTGTTTCATTTCCTTTTCCTTTGTTTTTGAACATGGGTTGTTTGCACTCTTTTTGTCTTTTATTTTTTTGTTTGAAACCCCCCCTTTTTTGTCAAGTTTTTTTTTTTCCCCTTTTTTGTTTGACCACCCCCCCCCCCCCCTTCCTTTTCAAAATCATCTCATCTTCTTTGATTGAACATGAATCCTTTATGTTATGTTTTTTTTCCTCTACTCAATCTAAGATTTAGATGTTCGAAAGTTGTGTCAAGGTTCAATTGTTGTTCATGGGTGGATTCATTTAAGATTGGGGTTCCAAAAAGGAATGACCTATTTTGAAAGGATTGCCAAGGGAAATTATATATTTTTATAATGTTTAGTGTATTACAACTATGGTATAATTTTATGTTCGTACACTTAGCATATTAAGAAAAAAAGCTTTAAAAAAATTCCAATAATTATTGGATGTTGTTTAATAGTCTTTTTGAGTCCTTGATTAATCTAAAATACTTTGTCCATTTTATAATTTTTTATAAAGGAATGCAAAAGGAATGCATATTTAATAATGCAATTGATTTCAAACTTTTTGTACAAGAAAAATACATGTTTACCTTTATGACACCACATATTCATTAGGTTAATTTGATGAGAAAATAAATCATATGAAAATTTCAAAATCTTTAAACTTTGAAACAAAGGGCTGTAAAGTGAATGATTTCTTTTAAAAATCATTTGGGTAGTTGTTTATATTCATTAATTCAAAATTTTAAGCTTTAGATGCAAGTCACATATGTAGGAAATAAACATGTGAAAAATCATGTTTAGTTAATTTTAAGAACTCATTTTGGCATTTTCAGAGATTTTGTTTGTAAATCAAAATATTAATGCACAATTATGTATCTATGTGAAAAATCATGACCATCACCCAAATTATCTTATTTTGGACTATTCAATTTTTATCATTTAAATGCATTCCATGTGAATGTCATTTGCAAAAAATGACCTTAAAAATTTCTTAAAGTCTTTTTTCCTTTTTTTGAACCCCAACTATGAATGTCCTCAAGTTAGAACTCCCTTGTTGTAATGGGCAAGACTCTTGTGGTTGGGGTTCAATTTCCCAATGAAAAAAATATGATAATTAATTGGTGTGTTGAATTCATTTGCTTTATTTCTTTTTGGGGCCTTTGTTTTTTTGCTATGGTTGAAATTTTTTATTATGTTCCAAAAATGCAACATCAAATTCAACCATAAAAACCTCAATATGTAGTAGTTATTTGGACATATAATTTTTTTTTATCACCATAACTACAAAATTCAAAGTTGAATTATTACCAATAATTTTAAATGAAAAATTAGACATTTATCAAATGTACGATAATTAGGAAAACAAAGTAGCCAAATAATGTGATACAAAGATATGAATGTAATTGGACATTTCTTGATTAAAAAATAACTTATAGGAAAACATTAAGTGCCACTGGGAAACTAACCTTGAGGGTAGCCATTATGGCACTCTCAATGATTTGGGGAAAAATCCCTTAACAATGAAGGGGAAGTAATCCATAGTCTATGCTAAAAATGGTAAACATTACCATAGCCATGGCTTAGGTTTGAAATTAAATAATTATTAAAAACCTTGAACAATTTTTTAAAAAAATAAACGTTTAAATGTCAATTTTTTTGATAAAAGCACATTGAAAATGATGAAAAATGATAAATGCACCTTGAAACTGAAAAAAAATTTAAATTTTGTAAAAACTAGTAAAAGAAGTCATGCTCCTCGTCAATCATTAAAAAAATGTCATAGTACTCATAAGTATCCCCACACAAATTTAGTCATAATTCACCTAATTGGTGATACTTTTCTTCAAGAGCATTAAAAGTGTAACCAATAGGCAAAAATAGGTGAGGAGATGAGAATGTGAGCATTAAAACATAAATGCTATTGAAAAAAATTGAATGCTCAAACAAATTTCATTAAAAAAACTTATTTTCATTAACTAAAATTTTAATAATTATTTAAAACAAATACATTTTTTGAAAACAATTAATTATTCGTTTTTAATGCGTTGAACCTGACCCAAGGCTACAGTAGTAGTGGCCCAACATGTTCTAATAAGCCTTTTTTTTTTTAAGACCGATTTTTATCACTATTGGAAGCCTTAAATAGAAATCTGACCTAATCTCCTAGTACATGAATGGGTGTACAAAATCAATTGTTAATAGTTACTCTTAAAGATGTGATAAC
>Ga0116229_10011791_pt1 | contig 12787 bp, 10 predicted proteins | sample S1TSphgellanicum_3_FD_87313 | JGI IMG/M metagenome (GOLD analysis project Ga0116229, IMG submission 87313) | Host-associated microbial communities from peat moss isolated from Minnesota, USA - S1T2_Fc - Sphagnum magellanicum MG | ecosystem: Host-associated > Plants > Peat moss > Unclassified...
TCGCCTTCGATGCCCTCCGTGTACTGATCCTCGAGCGTGCTGCCCGCCACGACGTAGGTCGACGTGAATATGCCCGCCACCGCCGTGGGCGTCAGCGTCGGCTTGTAGGTCGTATAGGCCTCCGTCATGGTGATGCCGGCGGAGGCTTGCGACAGCGCCTTGAGGCCCGGCGCCCCGACATAGGTCGCGCCGCTGTAGGTGTAAACGGTATTCGGTGTGTTGAAGATCGACAGCGTCCCGAGGCTGTTCACCTCGTCGTAGAAGGGCCGCACATATAGCGAATATGTGCCTTCGCCGAGACTGGAGTTGACCAATGGTCCGCGCACGAGGATCGGCTTATGATCCGATGCGCTGGTTGCGATCGTCAAAAACGGCTTGATGGTCACGACCGGAATTGGGGTCGCGAGACTCACGATATTCGAGGCCGCGAGGTCGAAATTTATGGCCAGCCGCTGCGCATCGGTCGACGCATAGGTCGGCACGATGATCAGCGGATGGGACTTGTCGAACGTGATATTGATCGTCTGCGTGGTAGCCACGACAGCGCCGAGATTGACGACCTTGCACCGGACGGTCTCGCCGTTCCGCATCACGGATATGTTCGCCGACGTGTAATCCACCACGATGGATGCCGCGGTGTACGTGTCGTTCGGGATGCTCGCGGAATCCCACAACTCGGAGATGTCGTGAAGCTTGGTGAAATCGACGGTTTCCGCGGTCCCCACCGCGGTGATCACGCCGTTGGCCTCACCGGTCAGGGTGACGGAATCGACATTCACCGTGTAGCTCGTGAAATCTCCGGCCGTGTCGGTCAACGTGACCCAGCCGATGCCGTAGCCGCTGTTGTTGTCGTTGCGATGGCAGCCGGCCGCGAAGACCGCGGCGGCGCACAGGAGTGCGCTCAAGTATTTACGAGCATTTCGACCGAGCAATGAGTGCACCACGGATTCCATTGTTGTGTGTGGGGGGGTGTAGGCCATCGAGGCTGCGTAGAATAAAGGCTTTCGAGAGTCTGCGTGCGGCAAAGTTCCATTCACCGGCCGGAGCGGACCCTCGGAAGCGGAACTTGCTGGGTGATGCAGTGGATATTGCCGCCGCCGAGCAGGACTTCGCGCGTCGCAACACCGAGTACTTTGCGGCCGGGAAACAGCCTTCTCAGCATGGCCGCGGCGGCCGCGTCGTGGCGCTTGTCGTACAGCGGCATGACGACGCACCTGTTGGCGATGTAGAAATTGATGTACGACGCCGGCAGCCGGTCGCCGGCGGCGCGCGGACGGCTGCCGGCACGCGAGTCGATGCCGGCGGCTTCCGCGGCCGTCATGTGCAGCGGGCCCGGCTGATGAATCTTGTGAATGGTCAGCGAACGGCCGCGGGCGTCGCGCGCACTCTTCAAACGCCGGTAGGCATCGCTCGATATCTCGTACTGCGGATCGTTGACGTCGGAAGTCCAGGTCAGCGCCACGTGTCCGGGGCTGGTGAAGCACGCCAACTCGTCGATGTGGCCGCCGGTCTCGTCTTCATGGACCCCCCGCCCCAGCCAGATCACGCGGCTGACGTTCAGATAGCGCCGCAGCTGCTCCTCGATCTCTTCGCGGCTGCAATGGCCATTGCGGTTCGGATTGAGCAAACATTCTTCGGTGGTCAGACAAGTGCCCTGCCCGTCGACGTGAATGGCGCCGCCCTCGAGGACGAAGTGCGTGCGGTAGCGGTCGGCGCCCTCGATCTCCAGCACCTTTTGCGCGACTTCATCGTCGCGGTCCCAGGGGAAATACAAGCCGCCGTTCAAACCGCCCCAGGCGTTGAAAGTCCAGTCGACGCCTCTGCGCCGGCCCCTGCCGTCGATGACGAAAGTCGGACCGCAGTCGCGAATCCAGGCATCGTTGCTGCTGATCTCGACCACGCGCACGCCGGCCGGCAATTGCGCGCGCGCATGCTGATACTGCGCCGCCGACACGCCCATGGTCACCGGCTCGCCGACGGCGATCGCGGCCGCCACCGCCGCGAATACCTGCTGCGCCGGTTTGGCGCCGGCCCGCCAGTTGTCCGGCCGCTCGGGCCACAGCATCCAGCAGCCCGCATGCCGCTCGAATTCCGCGGGCATGCGAAAGCCATCCTGCCGGGGAGTCGTCGTCAGCGTGCGCACTGCGGCGCATGCTAGCAGTCCGCCGGCCCCAGGGACATCTTCGCGAGGCGGGCACAGCGGAATGTCCCTAAGCCCGGCAGGCTGTTAGCATTGCGGCTGAACTCAAGAGGAGCCACGGGTATGTCAGACGCGAAACCGATGCGCGTGCAAGCTCCGGCCGGGGGCGAGAAGATCACGATCACGAACGGCAAATTGCGGGTGCCGGACCAGCCCATCATTCCGTTCATCGAAGGCGACGGCACCGGCCGCGACATCTGGCGCGCCAGCGTGCGGGTGTTCGATGCGGCCGTGCAAAAGGCTTACGGCGGCAGGCGCAAGATTCACTGGATGGAAGTGTATGCCGGCGAGAAGGCCAACCGCGCCTACAACAGCTGGCTGCCGGACGAAACCGTCACCGCGTGCCGCGACTACCTGATCTCGATCAAGGGTCCGCTGACCACCCCGGTGGGCGGCGGTATCCGCTCACTCAACGTCGCACTGCGCCAATTGCTGGATCTGTACGTGTGCCTGCGGCCCGTGCGCTGGTTCAAAGGCGTGCCTTCGCCGGTCAAGGCGCCCGAGAAGGTCGACATGGTGATTTTTCGTGAAAACACCGAAGACATCTACGCCGGCATCGAGTTCGAAGCGGGCTCGGCGGACGCCCGGAAATTCCTCGACCTGTTCAAGCAGAACTTTCCCAAGCAGTTCGCCAAGATCCGCTTTCCGGAGAGTTCCGGTATCGGCCTCAAGCCCGCATCCAAGGAAGGCACGGACCGGCTGTTTCGCGCCGCCGTCGCCTACGCCGTCGCCAACAAGCGCAAGAGCGTGACGATCGTGCACAAGGGCAACATCATGAAGTTCACCGAGGGCGCATTCCGCAATTGGTGTTACCAGCTGGCGGAACGGGAATTTCCCGATGAGGTGTTCACCTGGGAACAATGGGAGCGCCTCAAGGCGGCGAAGGGCGATAAGGAGGCGAATGCGCAGATGGAGGCCGCGAAGCAGGCCGGCAAGATCATCATCAAGGATGCCATCGCGGACATCACGCTGCAGCAGGTGCTGACACGCCCGGAGGAATTCGACGTGGTCGCCACCATGAATCTGAATGGCGACTATCTGTCCGACGCCTTGGCGGCCCAGGTCGGCGGCATCGGCATAGCTCCCGGCGGCAATGTCAATTATATGACCGGACACGCGGTGTTCGAAGCCACGCACGGCACCGCGCCCAAGTATGCGGATCTCGACCGGGTCAATCCCGGTTCGGTCATCCTGTCGGGGGAAATGATGCTGCGCTACATGGGCTGGCCTGAGGCCGCCGACGCCATCATCACGGCAATGGACCGCTCCATCGCGCAGAAGACCGTGACTTACGATTTTGCGCGGCAGATGGACGGCGCGACCGAGGTCAAGACCAGCGAGTTCGGCGATATTCTGATCCGCAATTTGTAACACGTGGGCCAGGCGCCGGGAACCGCGGCGCAGCCTCGGACTTATCCTCTCGCCAGCTCCGACACGCCCGGCTCAGGTGAATCGAAAGCCGTCGCCAGGGCCTGCTCGAGATCTTGAATCAAGTCGTCGGCATCCTCGATTCCGATCGACAAGCGCACCGTCCCGCGGCCGATCTGCGAGGCGGCGCGCTGCTCGGGGTTGAATTCGTTGCCGGCGAGCAGCTGCGGCGGCATCACCAACGACTCGGCGGAACCGACGCTGGGCGTGATCGAAAACAGCTTCAGGGAGTCCGCAAAGCGGCCGCCCTGCTCAAAGCCGCCGTCGAGTTGGACGGTGACCACGGCGCCGAAATCGCGCATTTGCCGGCGCGCCAGCTGGTGTTGCGGGTGGCCTGGCAGTCCTGGGTAATGCACCAGCCGCACTGAAGGGTGCCGCTGCAGGAATTCGCTCACCGCCAGCGCGTTTGCGCATTGCCGCTCGTAGCGCAGGAAATACGTATTCATGCCGCGCTGGATCAGGAACGCCGCGTGCGGATCGAGCGTCGGGCCGATCGAGACGATGTCCTTGCGCATCGCGGCGATCAGTTCGCCGCGCGCGATGATGGCGCCGCCCATGACGTCGCCGTGGCCCGAGGCATACTTGGTCAGGCTGTGCAGAAAGATGTCGATGTCGTACGCGCCGTGATTGTGGAACCCGGCAAATGTGTTGTCGAGCACCGTCAACGCGCCGGCGCGGCGCGCGTGCGTGGTCAGGTGTTCGATGTCGGCGATCTTGGTGACCGGATTGGTGGGGCTTTCGAAGATCACCAGGCGGGTGGGGGTACCGTGCAGCACACGCTCGATGCCTGCAAGATCCTCGATCGACAGCAATGTGTGCGTGACGCCGTACTTCGCGAGCAGATGCTGCACGATGTAGCGCGTCGGGCCGTACGATTCGACGAATGCGAGCACGTGATCGCCCTGTTTGCACAACGACAGCAGCGTCGCTGCAATGGTCGCGACTCCCGATGCAGTCAGCAGACAATCGTCCCTCCCCTGCAGCTGCGAGAGCAGCAGCTGCAGCTGCAGGAGCGTGGGATTGCTGGTGCGCGAGTAGTAGAATCCCGGGCGCTCGCCGCGCAGATACCGCAGCGTCTCACCGGTATCGTCGAATGAGAACTTCACCGATTGGTAGACCGGCGCCACCAGCGGACGATTGTCCGCCGGCAGCGCAACGTCCGGCGGGTGGTTGACCAGCGTCGTGTGTTTCATGCGGGAACAATAATGGAGCGCGCCGCGCATGGAAAGCACCATTTGACCGGAGCAGGCGGCGACAGAGGCGGCGGAGTCAGGGTGCCAGGTAGCGATCCAATTCATCGACGATGGCGTCCGCCGAATCGAACAGCGGCCCGCCATCCTTGGGCCTCAGACCCAGATCTCTATACGGCGCGGCGGCGAGCACCGAATCGCGCGCCGCATGTGTCCAACCTTGCAATGTGAAGTCGGCGAGCGTATGCGCCACGTGCACCACATTGCATTCGGATCGCACGCTTCCTGCCTCCGCGTAGGCATCCCACCGCAATGTCACGGCGCGCACCGGAGAAGGCAGCTGCCATTCGGAGACGACGCGTGCCGCGATGGGGCGATGAAATATCTTGATCAGCCGATCGTACTGCTCGCCGGTCAACGATGTCCCTGCCCGCTGCGCCATGTCATGCACCGCGCCCAGGGCGACGGCTTTTCCGATGTCGTGCAGCAATCCGCACAGGTAACATAGCCCGGCCTCCCGGGCGAGCATGTGCGCCAACTGGCGCGACCACAACGCGCTCGCCAGCGCGTGGCGCCACAACCGCCGCGCCTTGTGCTGCTGGCCCTTCACATCGAGTATCTTCCCCTGCAACGCCAGCGTGAACGCGATGTTCGCCACTTCGTCGAAACCGAGCCAGGCGACCGCATGGGGCAGCGTGACGATCGGCTTGGCCGGGCGCTTCGCCGCCGACGCGACGATGCGCATGACGTACATGGAGAGCGCCGGATCCGAACTGATGATCTGCGCGAGCTCTCTGGCGTCGCGCGATCCGGCGGGTCCGGCGCGCACCACCCGAACGGCCACCTCCGGCAGCATCGGAACCTTGAGTTCACCCCCGGCGAGGCGCCGCTCCACGAGAGCGTGCACGACCTCTCCCGGGTCGACGTCGTCCGGCGCGTCGCGGAGCGTTATGTTAGACGGCGACTGCATTTGCCGGTTAGCGGCCGGAGTGCGGCCGACTTGAGGCGCATGAGGGGGGCAAATTCCCGCCTTACGCACGCGTTTCTCCCGCATCGCGGCGACGTCCCTGGTCCGACCGGCTGCCGTGTGCTCCTACGTGTGCAAGCAGACAGGCTGCTACGCTGCGGCCTTGTCCAACCGGGCAATGCGCGCCATCCACCAGCTCACCCCGAAGATCATCAGACTCACCACCGCGATGGTGATGGTCGCGAGCACGTTGATCTCCGGACTCACGCCGAGACGCACCTTGGAGAACACCACCATCGGCAGCGTGCTGCTGCCCGGGCCCGAGGTGAAACTCGATATCACGAGGTCGTCCCACGAGAGGGTGAATGCCAGCAGCCAGCCCGAGAGGATGGCCGGGAAAATGATCGGCAGCGTGATGACGAAGAACACCTTGACCGGGCGGGCGCCCAGATCCATCGCCGCCTCCTCGAGCGCCGTGTCGAAGGTCGCCAGCCGCGAATTCACGATCACCGTCACATAGGCCATGGAGAACGTCATGTGCCCGATGGTCATCGTCGTGATGCCCCGTCCCGCCGGCCAGCCGATCAGCTGCTCCAAGGCGACGAACAACAGCAGCAGCGAGAGTCCGGTGATCACCTCCGGCATGACCAGAGGCGCCGTGGTCATGGCATTGAAGGTGAAGCGTCCGCGGAACTGGCTGAACCGCGCCAGACCGAAGCCCGCCAAGGTGCCGAGAATCACCGATCCGGAGGCGTTGATGACCGCGACCTTGAGGGAGATCCACGCCGCATCGAGGATCTCCTCGTTGTGGAGCAGCGCGTAGTACCACTTCAGCGTAGGCGAATTGGCGGTGTCCCAAACCGTCACCAGCTTCGATGCGTTGAAGGAAAACACCACCATCGAGAGGATCGGGATATACAGAAAGGCGAAGCCGAAGCCGAGGCAGACCAGAATGAAGTAGGAGCTCTTGTGATTCATCGCGCGCCGGCCGATTCGCGCGCCTGCACGCTCTGGTACCACATCATGAACGGCACCAGCAAAATGAGCAGCAGGATCGCCACGGCGCTCGCCACCGGCCACGCGCGGTTGGAGAAGAATTCATCCCACAGCACGCGTCCGATCATCAGCGCATTGGGACCGCCGAGCAGCGCCGGAATGACGAACTCGCCCACCGCCGGTATGAACACCAGCATGGAGCCCGCGAGAATGCCGTTGCGCGACAGCGGCAGGGTGATCTTGTAGAACGCCTGCCACGGACGGCAACCCAGATCCTGCGCGGCCTCGAGCAGCTGCCAATCCATCTTCTCCAGATTCGCGTACAGCGGCAGGATCAGAAACGGCAGATACGAATACACGATGCCGACGTACATGGCGAACGGCGTGTACAGCATGGTGATCGGTTCCCGGATGACGCCGAGCCATATCAGCACGTTGTTGATCACGCCGTTGGCCTTCAGAAGCCCGATCCAGGCGTACACACGCAGCAGCAACGATGTCCAGAACGGCAGGATGACCAGCAGCAGCAGCAAGCTGCGGGTCCGGGGTTCCGCGCGCGCGATCCCGTACGCCATGGGATAGCCGATGACGAGGCACCACAGCGTCGAAATGAACGCGACCTTGATCGAATTCAGGAACGCGTTGATGTACAGCCGGTCGGTGAACAGGAACGCGTAGTTGTTGAAATTGACCTTGATGGCGAGCGAGTTCTTGCCGATCCATTCGAGCAGCGGCTTGTAGGGCGGTATCGCAAGATCGATGTCCGAAAATGAAATTTTCAGAACGATGACGAAGGGCACGACGAAGAACAGCAGCAGCCACAGGTAAGGCAGTGCCACGACCAGCCCACGGCCGGTCACGCCGACGCGGCGCAGCTGAGCGGCTACCGTCGGGGAGCTAACGGGTCACCACCACCGGGCTGGTCGCATCCCACGACAGGTACACCTGCTGATCCCAGGTGATCGCTTCGGCGTGGCGCGAGGTGTTGGGCTGGGTCACGCGCACCACCTTGCCGGTGGGCAGCTTGACCAGGTAGATCGACAGGTCGCCGAGATAGGCGATGTCCTGGACCGCGCCGCGCGCCACGTTGTCCGTACCCGGCGGCGGTGCCGTCGACATGAAGATCTTCTCCGGGCGCACGGCCGCCCACACCACGGCCTCCGGCGGCGCGCTGATGCCATGGCTCACGTAGATGATGCCGCCGAGTTCCTCCGACCCGATGCGCACGTGCTCCGGTTCGTCCTCGATCAGCTTGCCTTCGAACATGTTGACCGATCCGACGAAATCCGCGACGAACTTCGAACTCGGAAATTCGTAAATTTCCGACGGCGTACCCGCCTGAACGATCTCCCCGTGGTTCATCACCCCGATGCGGCTCGCGAGCGTCATGGCCTCCTCCTGATCGTGCGTGACCACGACGAACGTCACGCCCAGCTTGTCCTGGATGCTGATCAGCTCGAATTGCGTATGCTCGCGCAACTTCTTGTCGAGCGCGCCCAGCGGTTCGTCGAGCAGCAGCAGTTTCGGGCGCTTGACCAGCGAGCGCGCCAGCGCCACGCGCTGCCGCTGCCCGCCGGACAACTGATGCGGTTTGCGCTTTGCAAAATTGCCCAGCTTCACGAGGTCGAGCATCGTCGCCACGCGCTCCTGGATCTCGCTTTTGGCGACCCCGTCCTGTTTCAATCCGAAGGCCACGTTCTGCTCGACGTTCATGTGCGGAAACAGCGCATAGGACTGGAACATCATGTTCACCGGGCGTTCGTACGGCGGCACGCCGGTCATGTCCTCGCCGTCGATGAAAATCTTGCCGGAAGTCGGCGTTTCGAAGCCGCCCAGCATGCGCAGCAGCGTGGTCTTGCCGCAACCCGACGCTCCCAGGAGGCAGAAGATTTCGCCCTTGTAGATCTTCAAACTGACGTCATCGACCGCCTTGAAGTCGCCGAACGACTTGGTGACGCGCTCGACCTGCACATAGGGACGCGCGTTCGGATCCTTCCACGGCGATGCCTTGACTGCCCCTCCGGATGTCGCCATGGCCTATTGGCCCGTCTTGAATTTTTGCCACACCCGGGTCGTCGCGCGGGTCTGTTCGGCCGAGTCCGCGAGCTGCACCGGCAGCTTGTCGCGCAGTTCGGGCGGCGGATAAATCGCCGGATCATCCTTGACCGACGGCAGCACCAGGGACTGCGACGCGGCGTTGCCGTTCGCATAGCGCTTGAAATTCGAGATATCGGCGATGACCTGCGGCGTCATGATGTAGTTCATGAACGCATACGCACTGGCGGGATCAGGCGCGTCCTTGGGAATGGCGAGCATGTCGAACCACAGGATCGAACCCTCCTTCGGCACGACGTACTTGATCTCGATGCCCTTGTTGGCGTCGCGTGCCCGATCGCGCGCCTGCAAGACGTCGCCGTTGTAGCCGACGGCGATGCACAGATCGCCATTCGCCAGCGCCTCGATGTATTCGGAGGAATTGATGTTGCGGATATAGGGGCGGATCTTGCCGAGCACCGCCTCCGCCTGCACGAGATCGTCGGGGCTCTGCGAATTCGGATCCTTGCCCAGATAGCTGTACACGGCCCGGATCATATCGGCGGGCGAATCGAGGACGCTGATGCCGCATTTGGCCACTTTCGCCGCCACCGCCGGGTCGAACACCAGGCGCCAGCTGTCGAGCGGCGCATCCGGCATGAGTTGCTTGACCATCTTCTCGTTGTAGCCGATGCCGTCGGTGCCCCAGGTGTAAATGATGCCGTGGGCGTTGTCCGGATCGTGCAGCGCGACCTTCGCCATCAGCTGCGGGTCCATGTTCTTGAGGTTCGGCAGCTTCGACTTGTCGAGCGTCAGATACACGCCGGCCTTGATCTGCCGTTCGAAGTAGGGCGCGGTGGGCACCACGATGTCGAAGCCGCTGCTGCCCGCCAACAGCTTGGTTTCCAGCGTCTCGTTGGTATCAAAGTAGGCCACGTGCACTTTGATGCCGGTCTGCTTCTCGAAATCCGACAACGTATTCGCCGCCAGGTAGTCGGACCAGATGTAGAGGTTGAGTACCTTGTCGCCGCCTTCAGTGCCGCCGCCCGGCGCACCGGATGCGTTCTTGTGGTCGCCGCAGGCGCTCAGTGTCAATAGTATCGCAAAGCACAGACCCGCCATCCGACCGACGCTGAACGACATCAAACGCATCCCCTTTGTCGAAATCCCACCTCCGCTTTATAGCGCAGCCGGGAGGGGACCGCTATACGTTCAGCAACAGATGCTCGCGCTCCCAGGAACTGATGACCTGGGCGAAGGTTTCGTACTCGGCATCCTTGACCGCGGTGTACGCCAGCACGAAGCGGTCGCCGAACAGATCCACCAGCGGCTTCGACTCGCGCAGCAGGCGCAGGGCCTCGGCCAGCGTGCGCGGCAGGGCGATCGCCAGGTCGTACGCGCTGCCGGCGATGGGTTCGGAGGGTTTTGCGCCCTCGATCATCCCGAGATAGCCGCACGCCAGCGACGCTGCGATCGCGAGATAGGGATTCGCGTCGGCGCCGCCCACCCGATTCTCGACGCGCCGGGCTTCGGGGCCGGACATCGGCACGCGCAGGCCGGCCGTCCGATTGTCGTAGCCCCAGTGCACGTTGATGGGCGCCGAGGAATAGCGGCTGATGCGCCGGTAGCTGTTCACGTTCGGCGCGAACAGCGACATGGCGCCGGGAAGATACTTCTGCAGCCCGGCAATATGTCCAAAGAACAGCTGCGACGGCGAACCGTCGGCATTGCTGAAGATGTTCTTGCGGGTCTTCGCGTCGATGATGCTCTGGTGCAGGTGCATGGCGCTGCCCGGCTCCTTGGCCATGGGCTTGGCCATGAACGTGGCATACATCTTGTGCCGCAAGGCCGCTTCGCGGGCGGTGCGCTTGAACAGAAACGCCTGATCCGCGAGGCTCATGGGGTACCCATGCAGCAGATTGATTTCCATCTGCGCCGCGCCGGCTTCGTGGATCAGCGTGTCGATTTCGATGTCCTGCGCCTCGCAGAACGAATACATGTCGTCGAACAAGGGGTCGAACTCGTTGACCGCCGCGATGCTGTACGCCTGGCGGCCGATCTCCGGACGGCCCGAGCGGCCCACCGGCGGCTTCAACGGATAATCGGAATCGACGTTGGGCTCCACCAGGAAGAACTCGAGCTCCGGTGCCACCACCGGCTCCCAGCCGTGCGCCTCGTACAGGTCGAGAACCCGCCGCAGCACGTAGCGCGGCGCCATGGTGACCGGCCGGCCGTCACCGTAGAAGCAATCGTGAATCACCTGCGCGGTGGGTTCCGCGGCCCAGGGCACCACGCGCACCGTCTTCGGATCCGCTTTCAGCACGATGTCGATATCCGAAGGGTTCATGGCGCTCTGATCGTCCGGATAGTCGCCGGTCACCGTCTGCAGGAAAATCGCCTCCGGCAGACGCATGCCCTCCTCCTCGGCGAATTTTTCCGCCGGCATGAGCTTGCCCCTCGCAACTCCCGCCATGTCCGGGATGATCGCCTCGACTTCCGATATACCGTGTTCCTTCAGGAACTGCTGAATCGTGCTCGCCATACATCACCTTTCGGCTGAACGCGCGCGGCTCGCTGCGCCGAATGCGGCAAACAGCGCGCGCGAAAATGGATTCTTTGCAAACTGCCATTCCGGATGCCATTGCACGCTCAGGGCGAAGGTGGGCGCGTCGGCGACGCGGAACGCCTCGATGACTCCGTCGGGTGCCCGCGCCTCGACCGCGAGGTCCTTGCCGAGCGTTTGAATTCCCTGCCAATGCAGCGAGTTGACCTGCAGGCGATCCTGCCCGGCGATCTTGCGCAATTCCCCTCCGGGCGTGAGCAGCACCTCATGGGCCGGCCCGTACTGCACGGCGAGCGGCGTCGATTCATCCTCGCGGTGATCGAGCAGCCCCGATACCTCGTGCAGCCGCTGGTGTAAGGTGCCCCCGTAGGCAACATTCATCTCTTGAAATCCGCGGCAGATGGCAAGCACCGGTAAACCGGCGGCCACCGCCCGCGGAATCAACGGAAGCGTCGTAGCATCCCTATTTGGGTCATGTAGCGTTCCGGGCTCACTGTCCGGTCCTCCGTAGTGGTGAGGTTCGACATTTGAAGCGCTTCCGGTCAGCAACAATCCGTCGCAGACATCCAGAAGCGAAGGCAAATCAATTTCCGACCCGAGAGCGGGTATCAGCAAAGGCATGGCCTTCGCCCCTGCGGCGACGGCCTCGATGTACTTCTCGCCGACCACGTGGAAATAGTGCTTCCCACACAGCCTGCGGTCGGCTGGAATTCCGATGACGCTTACGCGAGACATGTTTAATATATTAAACGTCCAGATGGACGATTTGGCTTCCTCAGCGAAGCTATTAGACCACACCGGCGGCGCCTCGTCCCGCCAACGCGGTCTCAACTGGCTAAGATTTAGGCATTTCCATGAGTTAGGCTCGATTGTTGCGACACAACATCCGTCGATGCACGGCCCAAACGCACGGCGGCTCACAGGCATGGAATACTGTCAATAGCTATAATATTTTAAACACCTTGAGCGTTGAGATTCCTTAACTCCAGTGAGGTTTCTTGAGCTTCAGTGAGTTTCCTCAGGAGTCAGATTCCTTCGCGAGAGTGAGATTACGTTGCGCCTATCCTATCCGCCCGCCCCGTCGTACTACGCCGCCTCGGCCCCGAGGCCGCCGGCGCGCCCAATGCTGCAGGGCGATCACCGCGCCGATGTCGTCGTCGTGGGCGGCGGTATCGCCGGCTGTTCGACGGCGCTGCATTTGGCGAAGCGCGGCTATCGGGTGGTCTTGCTCGAAGCGCACGCGGTGGGCTACGGCGCCTCCGGACGCAGTGGCGGTCAGACCATCTTCGGGTTGGCGGCAGGTCAAGCGACGCTCGCGGCGCAGGTCGGACGCGACGACGCGCGCCGCCTGTTCGAGATGTCGATAGACGCCTTGGACCTCACCCAGTCGTTGATCGAAGAGTACGCCA
>Ga0116229_10011792_pt1 | contig 12784 bp, 9 predicted proteins | sample S1TSphgellanicum_3_FD_87313 | JGI IMG/M metagenome (GOLD analysis project Ga0116229, IMG submission 87313) | Host-associated microbial communities from peat moss isolated from Minnesota, USA - S1T2_Fc - Sphagnum magellanicum MG | ecosystem: Host-associated > Plants > Peat moss > Unclassified...
AGTCTTAGTTTGAGAGGTGTAGAAAGTTCTCTTCAAAATTCAGCATCATTGGAGTTGCTGTAAAGGAGCTACACTTGTTGGAAGTAAAGGGGGTTGAATTGTCTGTTTTTTCCTTCAATCTAAGCAAAGTGGTTTCTAGTTCAAGTTTAACTCTTGATCTAAAAATAAAAATAAAAAATAAAAACTTATGAGATTTTGTAACATGGCTCCTTTTATATTGGCTTTCCAAAAATTCAATGCATGTTAGATTAAGAGGTTATATGTAGATGTTATGACAAATGGAATGGAAGGGTTCCAACCATCAAACGTGACATTGGATTAAACATCGACATACGGCTCCTTCATATTCCATCATGGTGAGTTACGATTATTTCACAATGTCTTTGTATCTTCAAATTGGACACAACACATTAGATCCTTAGTGAATTTCATTACTTACCTTGAATTGCCTTACTTGTTAGAACTACAAATACATAGTAGTTCCACTTCCAACCGGTTTTTTTTGTGAGTGCATATCTTAATGGTGAAGGTGTGCAAGAATTCCTCATAATAGGCTCCTAGACCTAGGCTTAAGAGTTTAAGTTGTAAGTTCTTAAACATAGAGACTTGAGGAATAGGTATTTAATTTTAGGTTTAGTTTAAGTTGTTTAGGTTTTATCCATGTGGCATATCCTAATGGCCAATCGTTAAATGCCATGTGGCATAACCTAATGGTCAATGTTTAAATGCCACATGGCATAGCCTAGATGGCCACTGTTTAGATGCCACACATGGTTTAACTTGGGTGGCCACTATTTAAATGCCACATGGCATTTGCTTAATCAAAATGGTGTTTAACCAGTCAAAAAAACATTTGACTGTTACATTGACTAGTTGAAATGACTAGTAAAAAATGCCAACTTGGGCTTGGTTTAAATGTACATGGCCTAGTCACAATGGACAAGTTTAAAATGATTTGTCCAAAATGACTAAGAGGTTTTTTTTATGCCTATCCAAAGTGGGTATTTTTTCACCAAAATTTTTAGTGAAAAAAAAAGGAATTCTAGTAATGTATGAGCTTGAAGGGAGTGCCATCACCAACAAGTTTAAAAGCTTGCCTTAGCTTGCTAGCCTTGGCAATCATAGGAACTTTGCGAGGTAGGACAAAGGTTCAGGATAAAGGGGCTTAGTGCAGTCCAATTTAAACCATTCCTGGACCTCCTTTTTATTTTTATTTTTATTTTCATTAAAGGTTTAAGAACTTTGTGAATAGGTTCAACAAGTGGTTAGGTTCAACAACCATTCAAACCTGCCATGTTATTTTTTATTTCTATTTTTATTATTTAAAAAAAATTCATCCATGTGGAAAACTTTTCATCCATAAAATTGGATGAACTTTTTCATCCATCCATTTTTCATCCATCTAGTCAACAAACACTGGTTGGTGAACGGACGGGTAGGTTAGTCACAAATATCATATTGGTGATTGTGCACCATACATTTTGAACCCTATAATTGAATAGGTTTTGTACAATTTGACCTTTGAGATTGGAATTTTCATTTGAAAATTTTCGAAAATCCATATTTTTCACATATGGAGTTGGATTGACAAACCGTTTACACCATTGAGTTTTTGGAGAGAATAATTACATGTGTGCAAAGTTATAAAACTTTTGGAAACAAAAGGTTTTGGAGGCTAGAGGTTGATTTAACATTTGTGGAATTATTTGTTATTCAATTTTGGAAATTCAATTTTCACCCATACAAAGGTGAAATGAGGAACTTTTTATGGTAGTTAGTTCCTGGTAAGAAGCACTTCCAGTGTGAAAGTTTTTAGCTCAGTTGGAAATAGGCGCTTTTGGAAATTCATTCCACAACGCAAAGTGGTTTGTGGTAACTTTTTTGTATCAAGCATTTGGTGGTTGAACATTGTGTTGGTGAGTTATATTTTTTGGACATTACAAGTGGTGGAGTGCCACATCATTGACAAATGTGAAGGATTTGAATTCCTATTATGATTCCTATGCAAAAATCACAAAAGTGGATATTTGTGTTGCATGAATTGTAAATCTCCACTTGTGTTTGTTGGGTTGCGTTTGTTGCCTATTAGCATGTTGGTCGGGTTGTCATATGCTTTTAGGGGGTAAAGGCATTACCAAGGGGTGTGCCAGTTGGCTGCAACTATTAGGATTAGAGGAGAGATTATGTGGTATCAGAGCAATCACAAGCACATAGAACACACACAAGTATGCGAGAAATGCTTGGAGTGAGATATCCAACTCCCCTCCAACCTTGCTCTTTATTCCCTTCCATGTACCACTACATTGACAAACCATATGGGATAACTATTTCTCTCCCTCCTTATTCTAACATGTTCATGGTACTAACATATCTCAAATCTACCTATGTCTTTGATTGCTTGCAACACTTATCTACCACATTATTATCTATGTTTCTAACATCTACATCATAATCTTCAACAACAACTTGGGGGTGAACACATGTTCTTAGGTTGATTTCTTGATAGTCTATGTTTATTGTTTATTATGAAACTTTAGGTGAAAGGCTATGTACCTTCTTATGCGTGCCATTATTGTTCCAATGAACCTCGAGGTTGGGATTGGTGTGGTTAATGGTCAGGCATGGGACAAGGCTACCACCCAATATTGATCACTAAACAAGTCCTATTTGATTCCTAGTTTCCCTAGACATGTTGATTAGGTTCTAGTTAAAGGTTAGGTTATAGTAGGAGGTGCAATTATGGATATGTCTGGATTTGATCATTAGAATGTCCCATTGTTTGTTGTTGTGGTGAGAATGGGTTGCTAATTGGTGGACCACCTTGTTGTGTTTGTAGTGTGCCCTAGTTTGTTAGTCATGTGAAATGTTTTTGTGGGTGCAAGTGCCCTAACCATATAGGTGCAGCATCCTTGGGTTCATGTTATGAAATTTATGTTTTGGGGGTTTGGTTAAGCTATAGCATGTTCAACATCCTTGCAAATTTAGTTTGAAACATCACAAGATCTTTTTGTGATTGGATTTTAAGGGGGATACCCAAGTTATGGTTTAGGGTTCATCATGGAGTGACACATGATTCAAGAAATAAGGACACTATTACTAGTGGTTTCATTAGGCGAGAGGTGCAATTTAGACCACCCACACCACCTTCATCACCATCTAAGGGAGATTCTTCAAATTTTGAGATAATTTTTTCTCCAAAGTTTGTCACCCCACCATTGTTATGAGACATGGAGGAGATGTATGGAGCCACTAAAAGGCCCTGTCAATATTCAAGGGCGGTTGGCACCATTGAGCTAGACGATTTCATCCAAGAGTTTGACATGTGATGTGATATGCAACAAATGTGTAATCCCCAATTGTTCACACCATTCATGGCATGGAAGGGTTTGTTTCAACATTTGAAGAGGTTGCCTATGGATGATTATCATGAGTTTAGACGTGCCCATGAGATTCAAATCGAAGAGTGGCAACTATATTGGTCTCCCAATTATGTTACTATCATTAGGAGAATTGTGGCCCCAAGTGGTGCAACGATAACTCTAACATTAATTTGACAAATGGAAGTTGAAATGCTAGTGGTAATGGAACCACTAGAAGTGGTGGAACTATTGGGGGTGGTGGTGTAGGGGCATCCATTAGTACATGGGGTCCATTGCTCATATTTAATCCAATTATGGAATTCTTTTGTGAGTTACAACATAATTACTAAGGGGTTAGGACTAAGAAGCTACAAAATTTGCAAGATTTCTAGCGTAAGCCCCCATGAGAGCTTGCAAGAAACTTATGCACGGATGTGTAAAGTTGATCATGGTGACATAAAATGTCATAGGAGCCCAAACAATCTAGTTTTGGTATGGGATCCTAGACAAGGAGCTTAAATGTTGGGTGCAAGATGCCATTTTATTGTAGCTTACCTGACCCACATTGGCCAGTGTATTTTAGTTATCGAAAAGGATTGAGATGCACATGGTGGAAGAATGAGTGGTCACCCTAAGGTTTAACAAGGAAAACCCAAAGAATTTTCCAACACCATCAAGTTAATAATCATGAGGTCAACCTACCAATGTTGTACCACCTAAAAGCCAAGGGGACCAAACTAGATTTGGGTGGTGGTTCCACATCTTTTCAATGGAACAAGGTGGAGAAGACAAGTGTTGGAAATGTGGTGGGCTTCACGAGAAAAAGGACTATCCCAATCCACCACATGTCATAACATCCAACCATAATCCCAACCAACCATGTTCCCATTATCATGCATATGGGCATGATGCCAATCATTGCTTTATACTTCACCCATAATTATGACAAGGTCAGTCACAAAACATTAATGCAAATAAAGGCCAAGGTTTTGGGAAGGGTTAGGAGAGGAAAAATGCAGCTAACAAAGGGTAGGCCACCAAGCTAGCTCAAGGCCAACCCAACACCATGGAGGCTAGGTTTGCACAGTTAGAGACCCTAGTCACAAGCATGGTGGCCTAAATGAACTTTATTGCATTTGGGCCAAGGAAGGCTAAAGATTAAAAAAATGGCCAATCATATAGTTTAAATGTTGATCTAGGATTCTTTTGTGGAATTGGTTTTTCAAGATTAATGGCACTAGATGAAATGATGCCACACATGTCAAAAGATCACGAGTCATGGGCAGTAGATGATGGAAACCATGTTATGGTTCCAAATTTTAATGAAATGATATCCATAAATGCACCAAGACATGGGCTAGTGTGTGGGTGCCAAAACCACGAGGTGTTGATGAAATATTGAATCCTTAGATTGGTGAAATTCAGCGCTAGGTGTAGTTCCCACAATCATTTGTGTTGATAAACACCATTCCCAATCCCATGAGGGCATCAATTTCAGGTGGAGTGTCAAGGAAGGTGCCTAGTTCTATTCCTAAGTTCAACGCACCCACAAGTTTGATGGGGGCAACCAAAGTAATGTGTTAAGCACATTATTTTCTGCTAAAACATTGGCCATTTCAAGTATTCAACCAATAGCCATGTTTTGTTTAGTGGCCACATTATGTGAGAATGGTATAACATTAGATGTGATGGTTAGGTTGGAAAACACTTTTGTGCCTCTTATAATTTCCCATCAAGTTTCTAAGGCCAACTGCACAAAGGTGTCCAAAGTTCAACCTAAATTTTGGCATGCAGCTATGGCCAAACTTCATGACCTTCTAGCATGGCCAACCATTGATTGAGCTAATGTTGTTCATGGGGTTGTGGTTGTGCATAATGAAAAAGGAATGGTTCAATTGAGGGGGGAATCAACACGATAGTATTAACCTTTTAGGGTGTTGTTGGATTATGGCGTGCAACCATTAATGTTAGGCAAAGCTATTGTTGATGGTATTGGATTGACTAATGCCAATCTTAACCCATGCCCATATCATATTTTGACATCTATGGGTGGGTTATAAAAAACATGAGGGTTAACCAACTATGAAAGATTATGATCTAGGTTAATCCCAACAAGCTAGTAAATTACACTATTATGCAAGTTTGAACAATGGTCATGCATGCTATTTCACTAGTAGAAATTGGCCAAAATGTAACCACTCTATTTGTGACTACATGCGACTATTAATTTTTTGCAACTACATTTGAACATTTTTGTAACTATTTTTTGTGTTGGTCATATTTGTGACTACACTGCAACTAGTTTGTGATTATTTTGGTGTTCATCTTTCCATGTGAACAACAATTAGTTTGGTTTTCATCCAATTTTTTTTTTTAATGTCCCATTAGTTGCAAATGTGACCAATTTAGTTGTAACCCTATAAATATACAAAGGTATATTTTGTGAATTCTAAAAAATATAGTTGGGTGTATTATGATTTATAAATGTATATTTTGAATGTATATGAACAACCATATTACATGTGTATTCAAGTATTATTACAAATGACCTTTATTATTATTTATATTAATATTAATTACATGTAATAAAAACAAAAATTCAATATAATTTTCACTATTTTTAAAATAATAATATTTTATTACATGATGATGATGATGATGATGATGATGATGTTGATATTAAAATGATAGGAAAAATAATTATATAATTACTGAAATAATTACCAAAAATCTAATATGTTATTATATTGGTATTAAATTATTTTCAAATGATTAATTTACTTATTAAATTTTATTATTATTATTTATTAAAAATAATTATAATAAATCATAATACCTCTAACAAGTGACATAATAATAATAATAATAATAACTAAACTAAGCTAGCTATATATTACATTATTCTTATATTATAATAAGCAATCAATTATGAAATATTACTATATCATAATAATTACCAAAATATTAATATATAGTTTAAAATTTAAAATTTTCAAATTTATGATATGTAATTATTAATTATTAATTAATCAATGATTAGAATCAATTATTGATATATAATTTTATTATTTATTTATTTATTATTATAATTATTGTAGTATTTAGAATGGAAATCTTATAAATTATTATACAAATGCAGAAATTATTTTTGTAGGAAAAATATTTTTATTAATAATAAAAATTATTTATTTTAACTTTTCATAAATAGCTATAATGAATGAAATAATAATATGAATAATAAAAATAAATTGTTTAACCTTGGCTACCAACTACCTACAATAATAATTGAATTAATGTTATTGTTAATATTAAATATTTGCATTTATATTTATTATGAACTATAAAAATGAAAATTATAATGAAAATAATAATAAAATAATTAGCCTAGGTTAGGTTTTAATTATATTACTAAAATTTAAAAAGTAGTACTCGATTATTAGAATTTATAATTACTAATTATTAATTACTGATTATTTCAGTTATTATATTAATTTATTTGGTTATGAAATATTTAGTCATTATTTATTAATAATTAGTTAATTAGTTCAATATTAACTAGATATTAGTTAATTAAATTGGTTGATAGATCATTATAATTAATATATCATTATAATTAAATATTATTACTATTTATATAGCTAATAAATTAAGTAATATTTAATAATAACTAATCATATAATTAATTGAGTAATCATAATATTTTGATTATTATTACTATAAATAATTTGTTAGTTGGACAATTTATAAAGTGAATTAATTAGTTTCTAGTTTAGTTGTTAATTAATTAAGTAGCAAGTCTATTAATTTTTTTTCTATAATTTATTCATTAAATAATTAGTAATTTAATTAATTAATTAGCTAGTTAGTTGTCATTGACCTACTTGTTTATATACTTTTCAAGATGAGAATGAAAGCCAAAACATATGGAATAAGCTTTCTAATTGCAAATTATCTACGACAAAACATTTTTAATCACAAATGACTTACAACTAAAAAGTTTATCCCATATGTTTTGGTTTTCATTCTCATTTTGAAAAATATATAAACAAGGTGTTTTTGTCTTTACATTTTCATATTTTAAAACATGGGCATATGGGATCAACCAATAAAAAAGGCTTAGCCTAAAGTAAAATATAAATATTCATTTACTTACACCTAACTACCTATTTCCCTAACTTACCTAACTACTTTTTTACCTACCTACCTACCTAAGTAGGTATGGCTTAGGTAGGTAAATAAGTCCTATTTAGATAGGTGTTTATCCTAAATGATAGGTAGATATATAAGTAGGAAAGTACCTAGTTCAACCTGTATACCTAAATATTGATTTAATTTTAATTTGGAAAAAATCAATTAATATACCATGTGGCAAATTCATATTGCACCACGTGTCACAATTTAAACCATCAAAACATAAAAATTAAACATTTTAGATTATTACTAAATAATAATATTTTAAAAAATTATTAAGAGTTAGAACATTAGCAACACATAACTTGTTCCCATTGTTCACCAAAAAAGTCGCATTTTAATTATAAGTGACAATATGTATATGGACAATCAAAGGATGAAGGCATATTTTGTTGATTTTTTCTTTCATTCAAAACTCATTATCATTTGCAACTAGTGTCAATGTGACTTGTCTAACGTGACTATTAAAATTTTAGTTGCAAATGTCGCTTGTAATTAAAAATTAATCATAGGGACCAATTGCATAATGGCCATTTTCTATTAATGTGTCCTCTGATGTGTTGGTTGGAGGTGTGGTGTTGTATCCCTTAGGGGTTACCATTGATTTTTGGGAAGAAATCACATACTACCATTCAAGCTGGCAAACAGGAGTTAGTCATAAGGCTTCATTGCTAACGAGATTCATTGGGGGGTAAATAGGAAAATCTAACAAGTCAACTGTGTTGGCAAGATTTTCAGGCTTCCCACATGGGCTTGAGTTGTTGGAGGGTAATATCCATGACCAAGATGCACCTCCAAATGGTGAATTGGCGATGTTAGGGCCATAAGGGATGCCAGTCATTCCAATTTCTCCATTGGATCCTAGGCCACCATGGGGCACAGTGATTGGACTTTAGGCATCAATTAGTCATTATATTCATCAAGCTTGGCACATTCTATCATCACCAAACCCATAATCACCTATGAACCTTGGTAATGGGCCTCCAAGTTTAAACCCATTGGATACTAGGGTTATTTAGTGGAATATTCCCAAGGATGGGAGATGCCTACTTGAGTTGTTTAGAGGCATTAGTTTTGGATTAATTGTAGTTTTACAATTAGGCATCCTAGTTTGGAGATACCATTATGTGGAGAAGGAGCCACAAGCCAAACAAACCTCAATGCAGCATGTTATGATGTTGCAACAAAGGTATCCCCACTTGTTACCAACATCGACCGTATAGGGTTATCAATGTTCCATACCAAGTAACATCACCTTGTTGAGGGCACCAGATTTGGCAAGGAATGGGCCAATTGATTTGGTCATTTCTAAATGGCGATGCCAAGGTTTTTCACAAGTGGGTATGGGTCAAGGATTTTTTGATCCCAGGTTGGGTTTATTCTAGGAATGGGTTCGTGTTGTTAACATTCGTGTACAACAACACATATGGCATATTTGTTGGAAAGTGTTCCACCATCAGGGGATTCTAGGTCAACTGTTTTGGCTAGATGGCAACAAGTTAGGGCTTGGATTAACAAGCCAATGTAAATGGATGTTACTTCATTTGGTTCACGAGCTCATCGTTTATGATAGATGCAAACTAACTTAGCACCACCAAAGGTGACCCAATGAACATATGAACTCATTCCTAGGTCACCCACATGCTTGGTGGATGACATACTGGATCCAAAATGCCATTCATGTGTGGTTCGTCATGATGACCGACCACCTTTGGCTATGGTCAAAACCTTCCACAAATAGCTTTATTAACATTCTTGAGTTTTCCACATTCTCATGCATTTAGGAATGGGGGCCCAAGGATGATTTGGGATTCCCATTCATCTATAATGGAAAAACCCAATGCAGATGAAAGGGAATGGGCCATGGGAATCTACATTAGCACCATAGTTGTGCAAGGGTTTAAACCCTAAACCCTAAACCTTTACACCTTTTACATAGCAATCACAAGCCATGCCTTCAACTTTGAGTGTTGGGGATGTTCCATCATCCCAACCCAAGGTACAAGTGATTGCAAAAACATGGGACCTAAAAATTGGTCCAACAATTATAAGAGGGTAGGTGCATGAAGCACAATGAATAATGCCAGATTTCATTAAATATTTTGCCTTCTATTTGAAGGAATTAAGTCATTTAAGGGGACAAGAGGTTCAAATCATATTGGAGGATGATAATCCAATTTTCAAGTGACTTGACAAGCTTAGTGAGGTAAAGGGAACCTTGGTTTAGGCTTAAATAACAAAGTTGTTGGATGCTATAGAATTATTGGATGCTAGTTTGGTGGAATTGTCTAGGAGTGAATGTCAACTAATAGTGATGTCAACCAAGAAAGACATTTTTGGCAATTGGATTGAATGCTGCATGTGTGGGGATTATTATTTAGTGAATAAATGGACCTATTCAAACAAATATGCCATGCCCTTACCAAAGGAGATCTTTGATGCCTTTAAAAAGGCCAAGGTTTTTAGTACCTTAAGACTTAAAGTCTAGCTACCATCAGTTGCCATTGAAGGAGGGTGATAAGGTCAAGACAACATTTTGGGGAATTGACCTTCATGGGAAGGATTGTTTGTACCAATGGAAGTTTTTGCCATTTGGTTTGAATAATGCCCCTATAGAATTTCAAGGGGTCATGAATTGAGTGTTGGTGGGTCTTGGTTTTGCCAAATGCTACATTGATGAAATCATTGTTTTTAACATGAACCCAGGAGATCATCTCACCATTTGCAAGAGGTGTTTGAAAAACTTAAGGAACATAATTTAAGTTTCATTTAAGCAAGTGCCAATTCTTTCATACTTAGGTAAAGTACCTGGGTCACATGATTTGTCCACGTGGATTGGGGGTTCAAAAGGTCAAGTTTGAGGCCATTTCACATGTTCCCCAACCAACGGATGTTAATTGGTTATGATTTTTTTTAGGCTTGTGTAATTACTACTGGAGTAACATAGCCAAACCTTTAACCTAACTAATAGATTGACCAAGAGTTTATTTGGATGAACCACAAGAATAAGCCTTTTAGGAATTGAGAGCCAGGCTTTCATCAACCCTTGTTTTGAGGTGATCCATCCAAGGACAACTATTTTAATTACACAATAATTAAAATACTTCAAGGTTGGGAGTTGTGCTTACCCAATTTGATGATGATGGTTGAGAATTTGTGGTGGCATAATCCAATTGGTCCAACAACAAAACGAAGGCCAAGTATAGTTCATATGAGGGGGAGTGCCTTGTAGCTCTTTGGGTTGTTTCATCATTCCGATGTTATTTTTATGGTAGCCCATTCATTTTGATTACTAATCACCAACCTTTGAAATTCCTTGGAATTAGATTGATTCACAAGAAAGTTAACCAAGTAGGCACTTATCTTGCAAAAGTATGATTTTGATATAATTCATAGGCCTAGTAGGGTTAGTTAAGATGCCAATTGGTTGAGTTGGAACCCAAGTTCCAATGAGGAGGATAGCACTAAGGCTCGTTGATGTGGATTTGGAAGCAATACCAAGATGACATGCCTTTGTACCTTATTGGGGTGTTTTAGGGGATGTACTTCATAATGGGGATCCCCATGATGTGGACATGGAGTTGGAGGGCAATTGTGTTCTACATATTTCTGATGATGCACTCGTCATTGCATATTTGCAAGTAGGTGAAGTTTTGATTAAATTAACACCCAAGGAAAGGGATTGTGTTGTGCATAAGGCCAAGCGGTTCAAATGGGAAGGTGAAGTTTATGCCCTTCTACGGATGTGGGTAGATGGACAAGTGAAGGTTGTTAGAATTACTATTCGTTTCTAATTCCCACTGTTGATGAATGTGTCAAACATTCATCAAAAGGATGAATAGTATTCACATCCTTGTAGTAGTTAGGTTAGGGTTTAGAAGTTGAGACTACTTAGGGTTTGGCGACGGCTAGGGTTAGGGTTTGGTGGCGGCTAAGTTAAAGTGGCGGCTAGGGTTAGGGTTTGGCGATGGCTAGGTTAGGGTTAAGTGGCGACTACTTTAGGGTTAGGAGATAGTATATAATGGAGTGGTTTTGAGTTGTTTTTCATTCTTTCCTTTCATGGTTTTGAGTGCACGTAGAACCTTCAAGCCTTGTTAGTAGTTACAAGCCATAGTTTTTGTGATTGTAGCATTTGAAGCATATAACCTTTGTGATTTCTTGTTAAGTAATACAATTGTTCCATTTCATGAACTTTGAATGTTTCATTTCTTGCTTGTTTTCAAGTTGTTTCCAATAGGTTATAAGCCCACACCAAGCAAGAGAAAGGACATTGTGTTAGAACAAGAAATAGTCAAGGGTTTAGCATGTATAACATAGAAAGGGAAAATCCTTTTGAGGGAAGGCTTTTAGTTTGCAAGGTTGCAAAAAGAGTAGAAGTCCATTTTTAAGTGAGTGATGTTAAAAATACTATTCGTTTCTAATTCCCAATGTTGATGAATGTGTTAAACATTCATCAAAAGGATGAATAGTATTCACATCCTTGTGGTAGTTAGGTTAGGGTTTAGAAGTGGAGACTACTTAGGGTTTGGCAGCGGCTAGGCTTAAGGTTTGGTGGCGACTAAGGTTAGGCGGCGGCTAGGGTTAGGGTTTGGTGGCGGCTAAGGTTAGGAGATAGTATATAATGGAGTGTTTTTGAGTTGTCTTTCATTCTTTCCTTTCTATTAGGATTAGAGGAGAGATTACATGGTATCAGAGCAATCACAAGCACATAGAACACACACAAGTATGCGAACAATGCTTGGAGTGAGATATCCAACTCCCCTCCAACCTTGCTTTTTATTCCCTTCCATGTACCACTACATTGACAAACCATATGGGATAACTATTTCTCTCCCTTCTTATTCTAACATGTTCGTGGTACTAACATATCTCAAATCTACCTATGTCTTTGATTGCTTGCAACACTTATCTACCACATTGTTTCTAATATCTACCACACTATTATTATCTATGTTTCTAACATCTACATCATAATCTTCAACACTCCCATTTTGCAAGTAATCTAAGGCTCAACAAATGGAGTTTGTTACCGCACGATTGATGCATGAAGTGTCCAAAAGGAAGGAGAAAGAACCCCAAGGTGATGATGCAGCCATGGTGTCAATGCAAGGAAAGGAGGCACCACATCTACACGCAAAGACACCAAGACATGCTACTATTGTGGCAAACCAGGCCACATTGCACGATTTTGCTTCAAGGCCAAGAACAACAAGGAGAAGGAGAATGCTAACAAA
>Ga0116229_10011795_pt1 | contig 12779 bp, 14 predicted proteins | sample S1TSphgellanicum_3_FD_87313 | JGI IMG/M metagenome (GOLD analysis project Ga0116229, IMG submission 87313) | Host-associated microbial communities from peat moss isolated from Minnesota, USA - S1T2_Fc - Sphagnum magellanicum MG | ecosystem: Host-associated > Plants > Peat moss > Unclassified...
AAGAGATTGGCTATTGCAACACAGGCAGTCACTTGGTCCACCAACTAATCGTGACAACACCTTCAACCAAACAATGCGTACTGGCTCCTTTCACAGGTCAGTTTTCTAACACGCTGGGTGACACAATGACCACTATAATGATCAGGTCAGCTAGAGTAGGTAGCGCCTAGTGGTAGGTGAGGAAGCTTACATGCGAATTCCCTGTAGGAATTTGCTCATAGAATCACACAATGGAAGACTTAAGTTTTGTGAAATCCCCGTCTTCTGATGTTCAATCAAATTCCCTGTATGCAAACTCTCTTCATTCAATGCAATCTTGCTCAGAGTTAGTAAGTTATATGTACCAACTCTTTTGATTTTGTTGGGTGCGGGGATGGATTCCAAAGAACCATATGGGTGGGTTTTTCTAAGGTTGAGTATCTGGAAACTAGGATAACTAAGTTTTTTGGCTTTAAGATCAAGTGTCCTCAATGTGATAAAACATGTATGCAATTATTTGGAAAATAAAACTTGTCATTGTAAGAAAATAGATAGTTTATATCTAATCAATCAACTTTGTTATCATTAGATGTGTGTGTGTGTTTTGGAATATTGTTTTATCATATTTGAAAATGAAACATATGAAAAATATATTAGTTTGTTGTATAAAAAAAGTTTACAATCACATGTATAGCATCTAAGGATTTATATACACACATTATGTCTATATGTGTCAAAGAATTTGAATAGGTAGAATTGTGTAATTTGGGTAGTTTATATTTTAAGGATTCTAGCTACAATCTAACCAATGTAAAACAACTAATGGGGAAGAAGGTTCTAATTTGGTCATTGGTTCAAATCGGAAATATCAAGATTTCATGGACCATATGGATTTCTATGTCCATATGAATTCTGTAATACAATAAATAAAATCAACATTTGTTGTCATAGATTTCACAACAAACACCTTTGATCCAATGTCCACAATCTTTATGAATATAAAATATTAAAAATATTAGTTTTACAAAGTTACACAACATCATTTTTGACTCAACATCCACAATTTTTATGAATATAAAATATTAAACATATTAGTTTTATAAAGTTACACATTATCATTTTTGATCCAACATCCACAATCTTTATGAATATAAAATATTAAACATATTAGTTTTACAAAGTTACAAAATATCATTTTTGACCCAACATCCACAATCTTTATGAATATAAAATATTAAACATATTAGTTTTATGAAGTTACACAATATCATTTTTGACCCAATGTCCACAATCTTTATGAATATAAAATATTAAACGTATTAGCTTTACAAAGTTAAACAATACCATCACAAAAGAACAACTTAGAAAACTATGATTAAGCAATTTGAATTTTATTTATGACATGGTGTATTGTTTTTGATATTAAAAAAGATCTCATTGTATCTTGGGAAATAACATTAGATGAATTGTATCTAACATTTTTCAATTTTGTAATATATATATAGTGCACAAATGCAAAGAATCAAAAGATGCAAATAGATTATTGATAGTAGAACTAAAACAAATTGAATTTGATAAAGAAAAGTTGAAAGAAAAATCAACAATGCATTTTTTTTATGAGGATGAAATTGGATTCCAACAAAACATTCATCACATAAAGAATGAAACAATGTATAAATCAAGCTTAGCTTGATCAAATAGAAATAAAATATATATTATGTAACACAAACATTAAGACCTACATAGTTGAAATGACAAAACATTTAAAAATAATGGGAAAAAAAAAAGGAGAGGATTGAAACATCAAATTTCACGATATGATTTTCATCGTTACACCAAGAACTTTATCAAACCATGGAATCAAGATTTAAAACTTCTTCAAATGCCAAACCTAGGGTCCAAATGTTCATCATAACACGACATGTCCATTTGGATGCAAACACAACCCAACATCAATTAGGATAATGTCCACATAGGTCAACCTAGGTCAAAACCCATATTGGGTTGCCCAACGATAATTAAGGCAATCGAAATTGGACCCATTTCGGTTGTCATACACCTTATGGTGACCCAAATGGGGTTTTGGTTGCCATAATTAGGAGTTTTTGGTCACCACCTTTTTTTGGTTGTCGCCTCTTTCGATTGCCATGAATTTTCCATCACCAAAGTTTTGGTTGCCACCTTTTTTGGTCACCCCATATTCTTTTATTGCCACAATTTTTTCTATCACCAAAGTTTCGATCATCATTTTTTTTGATTGTCATAGATTTTTCTGTTGCCAAAGTTTGAATTGCCAACATTTCCAATTGCCACCTTTTTCGATCACCATATATTATTTTGTCGCCAAAATTCTAGTCATTAGTAAACTTTTTCTAATTGCCAACATTTTCATTCTCCATGCAATTATTGACAATCAACAAAAAAGGGTTAAGGGTTTTCATCCAATGTTTTTTTGGGGCCAAATTTCATTTTCTTTGTTAAGGGGAGCTTTAATCAAATTTCCAATATCACATTGATGAGATTTTGTTCCTTGGCAAACACATAGAAAGATGGGGTCACCTTTTGCATGTCACTAGCTTCATTTCAATCACATGCCAATGTACACAACATTTGGTTTATTTGTTGAAAAATGCAACATGATATTATCCTTTGACAAATCATTTGTAAAATTTTAGAATGGTGTACTACATCCATAATGTTCATGAATGCCAATGCTAGTTTCACATGATTTTTCTTAAAGGTGACAAGTCATATTTGCCTTTCCATATTTGACCTTCTTGCCACAACAACATTCAATTGTCTAGAATGGGTGAATATTTTGTGTTATAATCCAACATTTTTCAAAACATGGCCCCATTCCACCACAATGTGTAAGCTTTCATGATGTTTAAATGAATGGCTAGGAATTTGATGACACCTAGATCTTCACATGGGCAAGTTAACATTTTTACCAAACATTGATTAAGTGTTTTCCCACTAATTCAATGGTGTTTATGATGCGATCAAACCTTTCAATTTACACCTTGCACACCACACCATAACCACCCTAATTACCCCCACCCGACAAAGGTTGCACAATTGTTGTGCTTTGGAATCCACAAAGCACATTGGTTTCTAGCTTGGGAAAGAAGGTTTTGAATCTTTTTTTCCATCCACAGTGCCAACTTTGCTTTCATTTTTGAAATTTTTTTGTTGAATTTGGCCACCATGCCACCTTATCTCACAACTTTGTCACTTTCACAGTCTAAGGCGATTTGTCCGTTTATGGATAAAAAACTTCAAACCATTGTGTCAAATTGGATGCCACATTTGAGACCTTGCAATTAAGTCATTCCAAAAACCCAATTGAATTTAATAACTTTTTATATTTTGGGGGATTGTTTAGTTCCACAAAAAAATAGTTTTCCATGACTTGTTTGTACTTGTTTAGGTTAGATTCTTGTTTGCTCACAAAACTGATTTCAAGGTAAGCCATTGAATGCTTGTTGAAAAAATCCAAGACAATTTTTTGGAATCGTTGCATGGTAATTTTTTTGGGGTCATGGTTCATAAGCCTTTATCGCTTTTGAGATTGGGTCGATGCATTATTGTCACTTTTAGCTATTTTTGATAATTTTCATTTTTGCATGTTGGGCAATGGGTCATTACAAGGCTTTGCATGCAGTCGCCAAATGTTAAAGAAAAATGGTTTGAGCGGTTAGAGTCAAATTTCCCCCTAATGGTTGCATGGATGACATTGCTAAAGGTTTAAGGTTAGTAGAAAACCCAAAGATTTTCCAAAAGGCAAACCACCCCACTCCCCCCCAAATCCAAGTTTCACCCACTTCAACTCATGCAAGGTTTTATGTAAAGGTTATTAGTGTGCAACCAAAGACACAAAACCCAAATGGGAAATAGGAGGCCAAAAATGAATTCAAAACTTTGTTTTTTTAAATTTATATATTCTCAAGTTTGAATCAAAACTTCATCTACCACTAGAAAAATGTGAACAAAAATTGGTGCCCATTGGATGGATGTGAATAAAATTCAATCATTATTGGAAGACAATGACCAAATTTGATCGTTAGACCTTGTTAGGTGACAATTGAAACTTGATTATTTAGGTTTGGTTGCTAATAGGGTGTGTTTTTTCCTCCCCCTTTTCTTTTTTTTTCTCCTTGATTTTTTCCTTCCCCTCCATTTTTTTTTGTTTTTTTAATATATTTTTGCATTCTCCTCCACTCCCCCACTTTAATTTCTTCTTCCTATTTTTTCTCCCATCTATTTTTTCTTTCTTCACCCGGCCCCCTTTTTTTTTCCTTGTTGACATTCTCCCATCCACTTCTTTCTTCCCCCCTTTTTTGCCCTTCTATTTTCCCCCCTTTAGTTGATATGTAATTGATGTTTACATAGAAGGTTCTAACATAATATGCATGGAATTTGTTTTTCTTCATCCCCCCCCCCCCTCATGTTAATTTTTTCTTTTCTACTTCCTTTTTTTTTCCTTTGTGTTCTTTATTTTTTATTATTATTAAATTATTCATTTAGGGTTTTTTTCCTCCTTTTGAAGAAGGGATGGGATACTTTCTTAACATATAGAAAATGGTTGATGTTTTTGAAAAATCATTCAAATTGTTTTTACAAGTTTTCAAGTAAGAAAAAATTGAAAAATACAATCATGGTTCATTTGTTTAACATGGGAGGATACCACTATCCATTATTTATAGAGATGTGCATTTGTACATTCATAACAAGATTATGCATTTTATTATTGACATTGTTTCAATGGTCATATTGTGCTGAAGTAATCACGTGTGTCATAAACATGAAGTTCCTTGGGGATGTCCTTGTACAATAAATTTTCAAATATATTCGTGACATTCAAAATATACATGTTTTCAAACATGCACGGGAGATATTTGACATTGACACCATTGTGATCCTAGGTTATGAACACTTGCTCTTCATCCATGACACATTCATTCATGATATAGAAGGTGATGGGGATATCCTTGTATGACAAATTTTCAAGCATATTCGTGACATCCAAAATATATAGACCTTCAAACATGCATGGGAGATATTTGACATTGACACCATTGTGATCCTAGGTTATGAACACTTGCTCCTTGTTCACGACACATTCATTCATGATGTAGGTCATGGGGATGCCCTTATACAACAAGTCCTTTGATAACTCAACAATATCCATATGAAATATTCCTTTTTCCTCACCTAACAAATATATGGTATTTGCTCTCTTATAGTCCCATGCCATGATTGATCATAATTTGATAATGTGATGATAGGTGCCACACAACGTGTTAACAAAGGTTGTCCATTTTGGTTTTCTAGTAATTTGTTCAAATAATAACTTTTAGTATGATGGCGGTTTGTAGTAGGTTTGAGATTCAAAAGTTGCTTTCATAGCTTCTATGAACACTCAATGTCACACAACATTGAAAAGGATGTTTGCTTCATAAGATTTTTTTGCCCACTTTTTGTCCAACTTTTGTTTTTTGGTTGAGTTCAATCCTAATAATGAAACATATTGGAAGGTTCAAGCGTGATTATTTGTGGATCTATTAAGACCTTTTGTGTTGTTTGTATGTGGGGTGGAAATTTGAACCCCTTCCACTTGAAACCTTGAAATATATTTTCCTTCCACTAAAGGGTTTTGTCGTAACCCTAGCTTTGGGCTTGCAATCAAGGCAAGGGCTCGTAAGGTTGCAGGCCAAGAGGGAAGCCCGGGGGTCACATCTCATGCTCTTGAGAATGCAAAGACTGTGAGGGAATGAACCCTCACACTCCTTAGTGAACTCCCATTTTGGGAGTTGGAGTCCCACTAGACTCTTGAATTTTCAGAGAGCGATTGTAGGGATTAAAACCCATTGGATTGAAGAGTTCTATATATTATTGGAAAGTTATTGAAACGCAGATGTCTAAAATGGGCTCGCATGAACCCATTTGGAAATCTGAAACACAAGTTATGGCCAAAAGAAAGGTTGGGAGTCAAATTGCCAATTTGATTCCCGACCACTAAAAGTCGGGAATGGACCCAATTTCCTTGCGTGTAGGTGGCGTGCGACATACCGTTGGAAAGCTCTTGACAAGGAATATAACTTTTCTTTAGACCTCATTTCAATTGGAGGTCTACACACAAAGTTATGGGGCCCCAAAATCGCAGGAATTTCAACTTTGGGAATTTTGGGACTCCCATTTGGGAGTATCGGGACAAAATGCCATTTGGATGTGGGCTTCGTGGTAAATCACATATTATATTATAAAGGGGAAGGTGGTGGCTTCCTCCAAGTCTAGGCTGTGGTGAGTCTTGTGAGTCCGAGTTTGCCCATGGCTCATCTTAGCACCAAAAGTGCTTCAACTATGCATTAACCAACTTGTTGTTTAATTTTGTGCAGGTTCGTGTGAGTGATCAAGTGCTTGTCATTCTTCCTAGTCCCATCCCGAAGCTCTGACACACCCCTCTACCCCCAAAGTGCTGCGAGCTAGGGAACGTGCCCCAACTCCTTACTCTTCCGCTGGTTTCACTTCAGATTCACATTTGAGTCTATCAAGGAGCTTGGGAGCGCATCAGGGGCAATTATAAACATGTCATCTAGTGGTGAGAAGATGATTCCCCCACAACTAATAAATAATGCTTTCATTTGTGCTTGTGCCTTTGAACATATTGCAACACTAGTTCACCCATTATCATCATATTGATAACCCAAATGGAAAAACATTTTATCCTTGTGGTATTGGGATGACTAAGTGTTGTAAAACTTACAATCCACTTTTTTTGGCTTGTCCAAGGTCATCAAATACTATGGATCCCACATGTTTCATTTACTGTTGATCGAAAATACAAAAGCAATGTACATTTGATTAATGGACTAATATATAATAATATGGTTAGATTCCACCTTAAGGGCTACAAAATGAAATTCAACAGTAATTGCAAATGCAATGTAGGACAATTTAAAACTTCAAACACTCATAAAGGTTTCACCTTTTTTTTCTAAGGTATATGGCAATCATTGTTTGTTAAACAACACAAAACCCACATGCTCCCAAAGAAAAAGTGGATTGGAATGCATGTTATAATTTTTATTACCTAACACAATTTGGCAATTGAAATGATTTGGTCACCACATAAATGATGACAAAAAATATTTAGTTGCCCTAAGAATGGTGATCGACAAGTTTCAATTGTTGTTGGTTTGATGATTGAAAACTTTCAATTGTTGTAACTATGAAAACTAAATTCATTTTCGATCACCATGTGTCCATGGGCAGCCTTAGTGATTTTTTATTTTTTTTTGTGTTCGTTTTGATGGACAAAACCAATGCATTAAGATGGATGATGACATGATGCCCAACACAAAATGGGTGTATCACGTCCATTCTAATGAGTATGGCCAAACCCTGATGTAATAATGTTAAAACTTTCATATCCATATTCAAACAAGATCCATATAGGGTCCAATTTTTTTAAGGTGTACAAAATTGTGACATAATGTCACCATTTTTTGTATTTTTTACCTAGTCTTTTTCCATCATGTAAAAACACATTTATGGATGATTATGATGGAATTTAGAATTGTAATGGTCCAAAATATGGTACTTATGAAATATTTGACAATTTTTGATTCATTAGTTTTGATAGAGATCAAAATATAAAGGAAAAAAAGATTGTTGTAAATCTAAGCCCTTTTTGTATTTGGTGGTACTCTTTAAATAATTTTCACCTTGCAAATGTAAATCAAAATTCACAACCTAAACTGCACCACTTGCCATTTAATGACATGCAATCATATGATATTGAAAAAGTAGGAAAATTATAACCTTCATTGATGAAAAAAGATTTATTTGCCATTATCCATTAAAAACATGACAAAAGAAAAAGAAAATAATTTACAAGCTTTTTCATTCAAAAAAATCATTGGAAGTACAACAAATATGCAATTGTTGCAATATGTAAGAGGAGTTGCATGTATTAACAAAAGTTAAATCACAAATAATTAGAGTTGTCCAAGATTATTTTATGAAAATAATAAATAAACAAAAACTTTGAGTTGCAGCATACACTGTAAATGTAACCTTATTAATAAATGGAACAACGATCCATTGTTATTGAGATTGTCAATTGAGAAACATAGTTTCAATATAAGCAAATCTAATTCAATCCTAAAATATGGCCCAATTCCAATTCATCATTATTAATGAAATATTAATGGTAGGTTGCACTTTACTTGCCACAAGACATTTAAAACAACAAAAAATAAAATTTAATATTTCCCATTTAGAGGAATTAACATAATGTTCATGGGATATTTTTTACATCTCCATTGATTAATGTCATATACTGTTATATTCAACAAACATTCAATTGATTTTCGTGTTCACAAAATTATTTCAAATAAAAGTCATATGGAAAAGCATTTGGGAAAATTACATTAAACCAAATAGTGTTATCCTCATAGAGTATATGAAACAAAATGGAGACATTCAAAATGCTACATACCCTATTAAAAAGCCTCCAAATTGAAAATATTTTAAATTAAAAAACAAGTTTTCTATTTAATTTAAATATCAACTTATTTGATGGTCCATGGAAGACACAACTTTCATAGTTCATCACAATGGATTACGAAATGCCATAACCACTACATGATAGATATCCATCCAAAAACATCAAAACAAAAATGTTACATTATTGTTGCACGTAATATGTTAAATAAATGTTAAATACATAATGATGTCAAATAAATTATAAGGCAAAAAATGCCCATAAGTAAAACTCAACATTAAATATTTACAAAAAGAATCTACAAAGGAAAATCATTACAATGGAAAATTTATTATCTTAGATTGGGATTGTTAACAAAAGCATTAGTTACATTGAAAATATATCCCTCCAAGATGCCAAAAAAAATAGAAAGATTGTTTGATGCATCTTTTCATCAATGCTTTAGTGAATTTTAATGAATTCATAGAATAACACATGAGTTTACAAGACATAAGATTTGAGGGGCTCGTTAAAAATGTCATATCAAAAGTATGCATATTAGGGAACTTCTATTATCAGCATCGCATGTCAAAATCAAACACCTCCAAAATATTTATAGTCAATAGATATTGTCACTTGCCCAAACTTTCTATCTCACAAACTTTAAAGTGCAAGGACAAACATTTAAGCATTTAATCATAAACATCCTTTGACAATCACTTGACAATATGCAACATCTCCATATATAGATTGATATCACATAGGCTTAAACATATCTCCATCCCCAAATACTCACATCTTAACATGATGTAATGTATTCACATAATTGATAATCATTAGTAGTGCACAATAACCTAGAACCCAAGTTAAGTGACATCCATTTCCTTCTTCAAAATTCCAATGACAAATAATCATAATTGGCATATGGGGTTTTTTTAATTAGAATCCATAATATGGTTGTCCCTACACAATTCTAGAAATGATTTTAAAGATAATTCCAAATGTAATTTGGTAGTTGAGGTTGAAATGTAATGGTTGAAATAGTTTTGTGGGCATGGTGGGTACATCTCTTTATGTGTGTGTACGTGTGTGTGTGTACTTTTTTTGACTTGTAATATTGAGAACATAATATGGGTTGGTTTTTTTTTAGAGCATTTGTGGAATTGCAATGTTATTGCTTCTCTCTTTCATGTGCATTGAGGCACACCATAAATTATAATCTAATGATGATATTGTTGAAATCATGACACAAGTCATACATATATGTGTATTTCAACTTGCCAATAGATTTGATGTTGCATGTCAACAATTTTTTTAGAAATTGAAGGTCAAATTCATGTACATAGCTGAAATGCATATATTTAAAAATCTTTTTATTTTTTTAATGTCTTGCACAAAAACATTTCTCTCATCAAAATCTTAAATTATTTTGTAGATTAAAAATAAATATGTCAAGCTTTGAATTTCACATAAGTTTGATTTAGTTGCAATTTTTTTTGTTAGAATTCAAGTTTTTTTCCTTTCTTTTTATAGGCCTACAAACAACTAGCACTTTTTGCAAGTCCCTTGGAGTATGGTCAATGATTTTTTGGTAGCCTTTTTTCAACATCACTTGAACATTGTTGAAATTGAAGTCTAATTTAGAATCCATTCAAAATTTCTTGGGGTTATTCGTTTCTTCTCGAATGCCGTATGTTGACCACATTCATCTTGGTGGTTACCCCTCAAGTTTGTATACATTACCTTCAAGTCCAAGAGGAATTTGTGATGTGAGTATGTATATGCAAAGGTGTGGAAGATATTGATATTTGAGTGGATTTTGTTGTTGAAAATTTAAACAAATTGCAAAAATTGGGTTTAGATAGAAAAATCAATGGAAACTTCAATGTGTTCACACTTGGGCCAATAGCACAAGCTACACTAGTAGCTAATGATTGGATGTGTCAGATGTTATTTGCAATATGATTGGATGTTGTAAGTTGCAATATGGTGTTAAAATTGTAATATGAGAATGTTTATCATTTCATTTGTGGAGGTGTTTGTTTTTCAGTCATCTATTCTAGTCATTTTTTTTGTTGACAAATTTTAGTAGCCTGTGGGATAGTTGTTAAGGGGTGAAATTGTAGCCCCTGATCATTATGCCCTCGAAGAGGTAAGATTGAGGTGACAAGGTCAATACTTTATTATTCAACAAAAAGAAACTATTTTCACTAACTCACTAACTCACTTTATTATAATTATTTAAATAGTAAGTAAGAAATCATACAAAGAGGAATAAGGAAGGTAAGGATTTGTTATCCAAGAATAGACATACCTTTTTCTAAGTAGTCTAATTTAGGGGGTAGAAGGAGATAATAGAAAAGTGCAACATGAAAAATAGTCAGAATTCGAGAATAGTTATTCTCCCTGGTTTTGCATGACCTTCAACGCCCTTAGATATTGCCTAGTGGGATTTATAGATCTTTTAACATTATTGTCCATCCTTTCCTGTAGGTCCTTGAATGAATCTACTTGTTATTTGCAAAACCTTAGGAGGTTCCCCTTTTACTTTTTACTGTTTACAACTAATTGCCTTCCCCCATAGTTAATGCCTACTGCTTGCAACAATACCTTTTAGTCTAGAGGCGGCTACTTCCTGGCTTTTTATCCTTGCTTTCCACCATCAAGGATTAGCTGCAACCTTCATGTGGCAACTTGTAATTTAGTGTTTACATGCTACCAAGTGGTATGCCTTGTTACTTTCTGTCCTAGAAGAAATGCAAGAATACCATCTCAAAGAAGCATCTTACGTGTACAATATTGACTACTCTACCTTCCACACTTCTTAATAAAATAAAAAATACAACACAAAAGACTCGGGTCCTTCAACCATCTTCCATTAAAATCAAACACAAAGTACATACACATTTCTCCATTCTCCTCTCATTTTACACGAGTCTTGAATGCCATAGAAGTCCTCCAACACCTCTTTTAATCCACCTTCTTCACACACCACACAAGGCTCACATTGACCCTTAGAAAATAAGGCCCTTATCCTAATCCCTTCATAGAAATCTCTTGGATGATTGAGTGGATTAGCCCCCAACCACTCACTAACCCAAGCTACTTAATCCCACTTAGTCTTTGATCTTCATGATCTTAACCTTCTTGATGTTTCCCATAGCAAAGCGAGGCAAGGAACCCACATTAGCTTGAACCTCTTTGAACTCAATTCTAAGCTTGAGTGAAGAACCTCCTCAATGAAAGCAAAGTTCAATTATTCTTATTTGTATTTTGTTGTGGGGATTGCCAGGAACCGAAGTGACAATCAATTTGGAGAATTGCTTCCTAATAACTTTGGGGGATTCAAGCAAAGGTCATTGTGTTGGACTTATCATGCAACAATTTTTCTGGAACATTTCTACCCACCATGGCCAAGCTCCCATCTCTTCAACAATTGTAAGCTCTTTTTTGCTGAGCAACTACATTTGTTTTGCCTTATTGTTTTGACTCATAGTCAAAGTGCAATTGATCAAGGAACAATGTTATGAACTAGACAATCCTGGCTCAAAACTGTGCAAAGTGGTTAGTTTTCATTCCCATGGATTTGCTAGCCTTATACCAAACTTGTGCTCACTGTTTGATACTTCTGACGGTCCATAGCTCCATAGTCTGCACAGCAGAGAATTTTCAGCTTGTAGAACCATGTCGAAAACTCAATCTATGGAATGGATTGCAGAGACAATGGAGAATAATGATTTGATTAATCCTTTTCCAGCTGAACTGATCTCAGGTTTCCGAAATCTTCAACTTGTGTAAGTGCCATGTAAGATTCTTTCGTTCATTTTTCAGTCCAGGCATTTGGTCCACAATACAATTATGCACAGTGAGACCTTTGCAGGTATACAAATATCTGAGGTCACACCATCTCATTCTTGAGGTGCTCAAAGCTTCGACAATATTGCATCCTGGCTGCATGTGACATTGGACCAACTTCATTCGATGCATGTTTGAGCAAGTAGCGATAAGTGCATCATTGGATGTCAAATTATTAGTACTGGAGAAGACCTGACTGTGTAACCCACAATGAGATCTCTCTACAGGAACTTTGCCAATAACAAGTTGAAGAATCAGAGCTTGGATTTGAGGAACACAACATCTGAGCTTAATATGATGTCAATACTCGAGGAATGATCATGAAAACCTACCATACCCAAATTGTGATATGATCATGTTCATTTGCAACTACTTCATTTATGACAATGCTTTCCATTTGCAGTTTTGGTGGAAACCCATCTTGTGAAGGCGATCTACAAGAAGAGATCCGAAGACA
>Ga0116229_10011796_pt1 | contig 12778 bp, 4 predicted proteins | sample S1TSphgellanicum_3_FD_87313 | JGI IMG/M metagenome (GOLD analysis project Ga0116229, IMG submission 87313) | Host-associated microbial communities from peat moss isolated from Minnesota, USA - S1T2_Fc - Sphagnum magellanicum MG | ecosystem: Host-associated > Plants > Peat moss > Unclassified...
GGAATATATATATATATATATATTCATAAATCAAATGAAGGTTTGAAATATGAAATATATATTTTATTTAATTTTGTACTGCCCACAAATCATGTGTTTGAATTTCTTTTTTCAAATAATGGTCATTGAAATGTTATTCAATAACAAAATTCAAATTTTTTTCTTTTGAAATAATTCAAAATTTTAAATACATAATAATAATAATAATAATTTTGGTACATTATTGAAGGAAATTTATGAATAAGTTTTTCATTTTTTCATTTGGACAATTTATCAATAAGATATGAATCATCAAATTTGAGGTTGTGTGTAATGTTTAAATGAAGTATGGTTTACATAAAATAAACACTATATTGTTTACACAACAAGTGGGGTGGCTTGGTGATAAAGGAATCAAATTCCATCCTTGGGGTCCAAAGATCAAACTTCACAAATGACATTGTTGCGGTCAACAATGAACTATTGACCAAATATTCCATACCTAATTAGACTACCTAGGTTAGGTGCCTACCTATGTAGATTAAGTGGTTTACTTAGCCATTTAAATTAAATTTTAACCTAGCTTAGGTGATGACACATGTCAATAATTCATATGATGAAAAATAATAAACAACAATTACACAATGATTAAACTATGACTAATGATTTCACAAATGTCCTAAATGACTATTGTCCTCAACAATTCATCCGTAATGACTTTAGGGTCATTAATCATTGTAGTCCTTTATGACTAGAATACCAGTCATAAACTTAGTCATATATTTGAAGATTTTTTTTAATGATTTTGCAACTATTGTCTGTAACTAAATTTAGTTACATGCAACACATGCAATTGATTTTTTTCCTTAATTACATAAGACAAATAACACATGACATCTAGTTGCATGCAACATATTGTACATATAATGTATATATAATATGCTTATACATTTTCATCCATTCATATTCTTAAAGCAAGTTGCATATGTGACTAAGTGACAAATTTTTTGTGATGTGTGTCCATTTTTTAAGCCAATCATTTAATGACACATGGTATTAAAAGTCCATTTTTGCATTTAATTTTTTAATTAATTAATAAAATCTAAATATCTAATTTAATGTTATAAGATGTTGACATGTGGCACCCGGGTAGATAGGTAGATAAATAAACTTAGATAGGTGGGTAGGTAGGCCTATGTTAGGTAGAAAGTTTACTAAGTATGTATGTAAACATGTGCGCTTAGGTAAGTAGGTAGGTTAAAATAAATTTCTAAATTTTTTTTGGGTTTGAACCTTTTTGATTAGTTCATCCCAATTGGTAATTGTTTATTGAACTAATGCACTTAAAAGTTAAATAATTTACAAATTTCAAAATTATGAGAAACAATATGGGATAAAAATTTTAGTTGCATTTTAGTTGCAACTTAGGATGCAACAAAAGTAAATAGGTAAGTAGATATAGGGTAACTACTTAACCTAGCTAGGTAGGTAGGTAGGTATGTAGGTAGGTAGGTAGATAGGCCTCAATTACTTACTTACTTAAGTTTACTTACTTAACCTAAGTAGTAATTAGATAAGTAGATAAATATACCTATGTATAAAGTAGTTGGTAAACCTAGGCTACCTACTTAGCTTAGGTAGTAGGTAGGATGTAGGAAGGTAGGCCTACATAAGTAAGCCTAAATTACCTACCTAGTCAAAGTAATAGCTAGTTAACTTGGTATATCAACTAACATATGATGTTTAATTTGATCAAAAACCATTGGTCATTTTGTCAAACTTGATTCAATATCCCAGTTGGCTAAAACACATTGGCCATTTTGACCAAGGTGTCCAATTTTTTAATCAACTTGGTTAGATTTTCAATTTAGTCCATAATCAAATAGGTAATTTTAATGAAGTTTATTATTTTAAAAAATACACATGTCATTTAGGCCCTAGGCCTCTTGTAAAAATAGACATGTTCATTAGTCAAATATAACTTGGATAATTTTAAAAACCATGAATTGTAGTAGTGTTGAAAGGTAATGTGATTGCTTAAAGTGCCATGATTATGGGAGAGGTGCAATGTGAACAACTACAAAGTGAAATGCAATTCTTTCAACAGTTTATGCAAGATGAAGGGGTGGAGCTAGATGATACCTTCATTTTACTAATTTCCTAAATGCATGTCTAGCTACAATGGCATTTGAAAGTGGAGGCATGTTCATGAACATATTGTGGGAAAATGATTGTGAACTTGATGTCTTTGTGGCCAATAGCCTTTATCACATATATGCCAATGTGAAAGCTTGGAGGTTTCTTGGAACACGTTCAATGGTGATGCCTATATGTGATGTGGTATCGTGGAATGTCTTGATTTTGGGACTTGTGACAATGGGCAAGTCAAAAAGCCATGTAATAGTTTCAACAAATGTGATAATGGGTTAATGTTTTTCAACTCCAATTCCTTTTTTCTATTGTTGAACATTTTACACTCAAATCCCATATGATCAACATTTACCACAACTAAAATCCTAAAATAATTATAAAGTGGGGAAAAAAAAACATTTCGAAATCATGTGTTGGACACAAATTTTGTCTATTAAAGTTGTTGCAACTAGAATGAAAATTTTGCACTTTGAATATCAATATCGATGTTGCTTCCCATTTTAATGAATAAACTTCCATCTTGTTGATTTACTTTCATTAACAATAATCCAACTAACAGTCTTTCATCAAAAGATGGATCATATGCTCTTAGATAGATGGATAGATAGATAGATAGATTTGTTTTCAAATCATTTGTGCTAACAATTTGTGATTATGTACATGTGAATTTCAAAATTGACATTTTCAAATATGCTACATTTAAAATGCACAAATATTTATATTATACTTCCAAGTTTTGTGATATACATTGACATGTTAAAATCATTTGTCAATATAAATATTAAATTGAATGTTGAAATCATCTATGGTCATGCAAGTGACAATGAAAAATCACATGCAAATAAGCTACATTTTCAAATGCACATATATTTTCATCATACTTCCAATTTTTGACATATAATGACATTTTGAAATCATCTATGAATATACCAAAATTGAATACCAAAATCATCTATGGATATACAAATGAGATTGAATGTTGAAATCATCTATGATCATGGCATGTGACAATGAAAAGTGACAATCTTAAATATTCATTGACATTACCAAATGTTATATTGAGTTTAAAAATATGGCGACGGGGGCATATATGGACTCTTTGGAATCTGTTTACACAATTATTTGTTCTTGCACCATTGCATGTAAGAATATGGTTACTGAAATCTGCTTTCGTGACTAAAAAAAATATTCCTATGATCTGATGATAATCATCTTGAATATTCATATTGAATCTTTCCATACGTTGGCCATGATATTATGCTCCCAACATCATTGTAATCATTTCATAACAATACAATAATAGTCTATTCAGTATCTCTTGTCAATATTAATGATGGATGCCATAACCTTAAAGTATATCCTATCATTTTTTTTTCTAGCAAATTTTTAAAATATTTCAACAAATGAATTGGGAATTCTTTGGAATTCTTTTTTCTAGTGTAATTTCGACTATTTAAAAAATATTTTGTAAAATTTTGCCAAAATTTTGATTTGAAAAAAAAAAAGAAAAAAGAAAAAAAAAAGTATCCTGTGTGGCAATGCAAAGTATGGGGGAGATATGATATGGGCATCCATGAAAGTGTGTTCTAAGAATTGATTGTGCACATGTAGGATAAGAAGATGGATTAGAGTAGAAAACACAATAAATAATACAGTAACCTATGGTCAGTTTCCATATTGACAAAATGAATAATTTAATTATTTTCCAAGAAATAATTCGTTTCTAAAATTTGAAACTATTGAAATTTTCATGATCTATTATGATATTGTCACATGAGTAGTGAAAATATTCAGAGCATAGTAGCCTACGATAATTATGATGATTTTCGACATGTGAACTTCATATTTTCACCAAAATTCATTTCACTATTTTGACGATTATTTAATGACGAAACTGACCTTAAGGTATGGTAACCAATGGTATGGCATGTTACAATTGACAACAACCCACAATTTTGATAATGAATCCAATGTACTCAAAGTAAAACGTTTGGAGAGAAGGGATAAGTGCAAGCAAGCACATATTGCAAACATATTTGGACAATGAGAATACATTAAAGCAAACCATTATTCCAAACAATGATTTTTTGGGATGGAGAATTTTTGCTATTTAAAAATTAGAAAAAATGGGGAAAATGGGGAAATTATTATTTTTGGAGCAAAAGTTAGCCACTTGTTGAAATCCAGAAATTGAAATTCAAAATTCAAAAAAAAGGGGGAAAAAAAGATTCCCAATGGAGCAAATTACAGATTATTTAAATCAATTTTTAAAAAAAAGACAACACATAGATATGGGCGCACTTCAAGATTGGAGATTGGATAGGCACAAACATTTATAACAAATTAAAATTGAAGATTTTATACGTAGGAAGGTTTACAACTAAATAAAAAAAACCAATCAAATATTTGTAAGGTTCAACTTGGGCACTTAAAGAACCTAAGAACCTAAACCTAGATTCAAGATTAATTTTTCAAAGGTTAATTTTTTTGTTCCAATTATAACAAAATGGTTAGGTTTATATGTGGCAGGTTGTCCACAAGGTTGATGTTGTTAAGGGCATGAGAACAAGGGCAGGTCTTGCAAGTATGAAAAGAAAAATTAGGTCAGGTTTTTATGTTTGCTTACAAATACCTCCATACTTTGGTTGATTGAAGCACATCCCTATACCCAAGTGGGTGGCAGGTGCACATGAGATTAGTGAGCTCATCCTCGGTCATGTCCAGTGTTGGGAGGTTATTAGAAATGGCACCAAATATGCATGTTTGGCTCAGGAAAATAGTTTTTTTGCCTCAGCACAGTTGGAGAGTTTGTGGTAGCTGGTCACACGCGCAGCAAAGGTGTGCAAGCTGCCGAAATCGGTGTAATAAATATGATATGACTGGTGCTCACTGTTTATGATTGGCCTATCATGATGATTGGTCCAAGTGGGGTTGCTATTAGTATAGTTCCTTACATGTTTGCATACTGAGCACTGCTGGGGATGCTGTTACACATTGACTGTTAATTCACTCAAGATAACTAGGAAAACAAATTCAGACCATCCAATCTAGCAATCCTATTAGCTTGCAAAATAAAATAAAATCTTCAAGCTTACACACAACCTATTCTGCTGAACATTAGAAGTTATGGTCCCTTTTAGCATTTCCATTGGTTCTTTAAATTCTCACAAACTTACCAAACCTTATTACACACTTAATTATTAACTCGTGCAAGGTACCTAAGAAAAGAAAATTCAAACCACCAAATTTAACAATTTTTTTAATTTTTTAAAAATTTCACATTTGATCCAACCCTTATTTTGTACCTAGTTGATTTGGTCACCCCCTCATTGTTGTTATCCATAAAACTTCAACTTTTTTTGAAACGATAATAAAACTTAGCATGAAATTGTTGAGATTAGCATTTAATGTGCTTGTGAAGGGTGTGGTAGTAGCCTCTTTTGCTTGTCTGCTTCTTTGTTGTTATTCATAAAGTTTCAAAATAATTAACAAAATAGCAAAATTTAACATGAGATTGTTAAAATTAGCATCTAATGTGCCTGTGAAGGCTATGCTAGTAGCATTATTTTGTTTGTTTGCTTCAAGATTTGCCTCAAGCTACATAAGCCTTTTCAGCATCCTATATTAGTACATTAATAATGATGATGAATTGAAAGATTGTGATTGTGCTCAATGCTCATGATCATTTTTTAAACTTTCAAGTTGAGGACAAATTTCCTCGGCTTGAATCTGGTTACCATTTTGTCAAATTGAATATCATAATATCTTGCTTAGTTTGGCACAAGGTGTTTAATAGTTAAATTTTTTAATTAATTATGTTCAATAGTGAAAATAATAATATTTTACAATTTGACATTACACTAAATAATGAAATTATTGTGCTTGAGTGTTTCATTTAGATTTTTGGCATGGCATTTTTTTTTTTTTGGACAATTCCTAAAATTAATTAATTTTTGCCTAACCAACCTAGGTACTATCATATACCTTGAGTTGCAAATCATATTTAGGAATCAAAATTCATATAGCTATTCATAAACATCGACATAAAATTTTCAGTGTATTTACTTTTCTCCTATATAAAATATTTGAAGACCAAATAAACCATAGAGGTATGTTTCCAAGTCTTTGAAAGTTGAAGTGCTCTATTGCAGCTACAATTACTAATTTCTTTTGTAAATGTGTTTTTTGGTCAATGGCAAAATGGATGGACAAACAACAATGAGGGAGGACACACAATGGCAAGTCCTTTTTGTCCTATGGGAACGAAGAACAAACTTCTTTCTTGTATGAAATAGTTGAAAACCAAAAAATCCTTAGGCATTTTTTCCAAGCTTTGAAAGTTGGAGCTTTAAATGGTTGTTTTTTTCTTGTTAATGGTGAAGGGGATAGACAACCAACAATGCAACAACATGTTTTGAAAAAGACACACCATGACAAATCCTTTTACCTTATGAGGACAAAATACAAATTTTTGAAGCTTAGTGGGATGTCAATGTGATAATATGGAAATTTCAAAAGTTGTCTTCAATCATTCCAGCCAAGCTAAGAAGAAGGTTTTAAAAAATAATGATGATAATCTCAGTTGAAATGCATGCAAAATTTGAAAGCATCAAGGATGCCATAAACACCAACTTCATATGAGGATCCAAGTTGGTGGCCTTCTCACCATCGAACAATAACATGTTGAGTTATGCAGCCAAGAACATGAAGCCACACTAGCAAAGGTTTATGAACTTAGGTCTCTTAAATGTTTATTTGGTGTTGACATAGTATCCAACATGGATAAAATGGGGTCAATTAATTTTTTAGAATGTGAGAACTTATAAGCTTTTGATTACCTAGTGGGAAGACATGTTTGGTCCATTACATTGCCCTTGTATAATTATTTGTAGGGAGAAACTAAGAACCATATGGGTCAAAAGGTAGTCATGTTTATCACAAATGTGGCAACATTGATTCCTATAATAAAGGTGTTGTGTATGGATATGAAGGTTTTGAAATTGATTGGGTTATTTTCTAATTCATTTGTAAACTTAATTCAAGTTTTTAATTTTAGATTTTGGATACATTTATGGAAGACATTCATGTGTGTTTGAATCTTGAGGAGTGCCCAAAAATAATGAAAAATTTCACAACCCATTATCATAATGTTTATTATGATAACCTTTCCTTTCACAAAGGCCTTAAAGGCTTCATGGTCCATATAGGAAATCCTTTAGTCATGGCATTTGGGGAATCTATTTGGGGTGGTAAATTTATAAATGAGTTTCACAAAAGGTAATATCTTGATCATCATATTTGCCTATGACAATATTGAAAAAGATATATGATAAATGACATCCATGGTTTTGTCTTATGTATGTATTTATTTTTTAGTGACAAGATTGAAATATGTTGGTCATTGCAATTTAATGCATGAGTGGCCTTTCATTTTTTCTTGGCAAATGCAAGGTCAAATACAAATGGTTTTCATTTCTTCATAAATACAATTACAACACCATGGCTAAATAACATGCATATTGTGTTTGATAGAGTGTGTTAAAAGCATGGATTTTTTCAAAGTGAACTTAAAACCATATTGTTTTTATCTAAAGACCTAAAATGTTGGGTTTTAAGTATCTTGCAATTCATAGCTAGGTTTTGTTTTTATTTCATGTTTTATATATTTGCATGGACTTTTCTACTTTAAGGGCCATTGCTATGTGTTATGGATCCAAGGTGATCAATAGAGGTTTGCAATCAAATTCAATATTTTTCCTAATTGAAAATTGAAGACATGATCACCAATTGCTTCTTGTAGGGATTGAGAAGGTGAAAACATATAAAATGAAAAGCCTTACACTAAGTGAAGATTTTGAATGTTATTGCATTGTGTATAACCTTAACAATGGTTTTCATTAATAGAAGTGTGCCCAACAACTAGATTTTAAAAAAAGTTTGTTAAATGTGTGTTTTCAAAATCTCATATCTTATCTATTGCATGTAGCTAAAAGATAATGATTCAAGAGCTTTAGAAGGTACTAAAATTGAGCAAGTGCAACACATGAAGGAATAGGAAAATGTAGAAGGTAGCTCGAGAAAAGAGTTAAAAAGGGTTCATAATCAACCTTTATAAGAGCTAAATTGTCATAAAGAAGCAACTTCCTCCATGTAAAGCCAACAAGAAGATTTGTTAATACTTTTTAATGCTCAATTCTCCTTTCTTGACCTTCAACATACCAATTGTTGCATGTTGTTAACAATGAATCATTATGTCTTGAGAATACCATGAAATCTAAATGAAGTTTTTTTGGCTAGACCAAGATTATTATTCACAAGTAAATGAAAATTATCATTTGGAATGCATTTGTAATCTAGGAATTCCAATCTTGGCAAGTTTAGTTGCTTCTAAATGTGTAGGATGTAGAGAAGGAACATTAATTTGTTTATGAAAACTTGCAAATGAAGTTGGCACATATTATGTGTATGCGTTTGCCACATGTACATAATGAAGGATCTTTATTGTGAATAAAATATTAAGTCTTAGATAGAGAATCTTCAATTCCATTTAGTTGCATCCACTTTGCCCTAGTATGATGCTCAATTTAGGTACTTTAAATTAACATATAGTTCCATTTTCCATAGATAAAAATACAATCTTCTAAATGTCTATGGGGAGTTGGGAATTAAAAACAAAGAACTATCTAAAATTCATTGCAATGTTATTTTCAACTTTGTTTATGTGTTTCAAGAAAGATTATTGTTTAAATTGTTGAATGTGAGAAACAACAATTTGAGGCTCAACTTTTAAAAGAGAAAAATTCCAAGAAAATCCATTGAAGGTGAGCAACCATGAAAGGGTTTAATGCTCCAAGGTCATCCTTCAAGGATTGAAAAAGCTTTCCATTTCTTCATAGTTAATGACCTTGAAGAATCCAAAGTTCTACTTCTTTTACATGTTTAGAAGATTGGAATAATTACATTGTTTTCCTTTGAACTTTCCATTATGTTAGGAAAATGATCTTTCATAATTTGTGTTTGAGTGGCCTAAAGTTGCATGAATGAACATTCCATCATACTAATGAGGTTATGTTTGATGATGGAGGTTGTAGATGAGCTTCAAAGGAAGTTGTAACAAGTTAGAAAAAAACTAGAAGGTGAGAAGATAGTAAGGAATGAATAATGTTTGACAATACATAGTTCCTAAAACCTTTAATAATGAATATTAATGTACTAATTAAGATGTTGGCCAAATGGTTGTTTTATGAAATGAACTATTATAGAGTTTTATTTTGCAATTTCATAAATATTCTTTTTGATTTTTTTACAATTGGTGTTAACACACTTCCATACTTGAGACTTGGTGAAACATGAATGAATTAAACAAAACATATAATAATCAAAATATGTGTAGTTGTCATTTTTAACCAATTTCATATTCCCATGCTTTTTACATTAAAGGTTGGAAGTGTGATTATTATAAAAATGTTTTTTTTTGGTTGTATTGTTGTGATTGGTGAATGAATAATTGTCCATGCTTGGAAGTCTTGGGCATGATTACAATACAAAAGATTGCATGTAACTACTAAATTGTATTATTTGATTTTACATGTACGTTAGTTTAGGGTAATTGAGAGCCTTGTTATCCTTGTGTAGAGGATATAACATCTACAAGGGCTTGAGGCATCACATTCATTACCTATGTGACTTGTGACAACACATGATTATGACACAACCAAATTTGCTACTTAAGCAATCACATGATTCTTATGTGGTTGACATGTTTTTTTTACTGTGATCCATAGGTGTTGGATGAAACACAAACAAGAGAATATTGCAAGATGCCTTAATGAAGCCATGTAATGACAATTGATGTTTTCACATTACATGTTTGCAAATTTGAAGAGATTAAATTTATATCATTATGCATGTTTTAGTGTTCATTGATATCGATGTAATGATGTGAAAGAAACAATGTTGAAAAAGGTATTGAACATGGATGAAATATCAACATATGAATGTTCATTAGTATCAATGTAATGATGCAAAAGAAACAACATTGAATAAGGTAATGAACATGGATGTGGAGTATAAGATGTATCCACATCATGGCAATGGTCATGACATCATCGAAAGATTGTTGTTTCTATCTTGTGTTAGAATTTCCACAATGTCAAGTTTGTTTGCATTTGCAAAGGTCGATTACACCAACCCATGGATCTTATTATTTATGCCCAACAAATATTTCCATTGCTTTTTAACAAAGTGTAGTACTTACCAATATAAAACATTAACTTACAAATATTCACTTACATTTCCATGCTAGATAATTTGAAATATATACTTCTTGTTATCAAAAGTTAAAGAAAATCACAATTGCACTTTGAAAACAAAGAGGAATATTTTTTAGTAAGAAATCAAGATCAAAATGTTTAAAATGTTTGTTTGATGAATTTTTCAACAACATTTGAAAATTGGTGAATTGAAAGATGGGAATGAAGTGTTTGATCTAAAACATTTTAGAAAGTTTGATAGTTTGATTTACAAAAAAATTGAGCTTGTGTCTTGTTTCAAAAACAATAAATGATGTGATGATGATGTTAGTGATATTGGGTCGCAAAGATCATCGTCACTAAATGGTTGATACCCATGGTCACATGACTTTGTTGAAAAGATACACAATGAATAAGCTATATAACCTATGGAGTTGATAAATCAATTTTAAACATTGAGCTCTTTTATATTGAGTTTGTAAACAAACAATTTCAAACTCTAAAAATACAAAGTTTTTAAAAATAGAGTTTTCAAATTTTCAATATTTAAATTGAGTTCATTCAATTTGGGTTTTAAGTTGAGATTTCAAATTCTAGTAACAAGAAGTTCAAAATTGGTATAGGGAAAGTGTTTTGTGTAGCCTTCTAAAATCAATAATTCCAGAAAAAAAATATTAAGATGGTTATACTTATTTGGTGGCTTTCTTGGTCACATTTTTTTAGAAAGAGCTTTCTTTTTTTACACATAATCTTCTTGGATTCCTTGCCTTCCATGGCAACTCTTTTCAATTTTTTTCTCACGATGCTATGTGATTGGAAATTTTAGCTTTGGCTGGATAATGCTTTTGTACTTAGGATTTTGGAAGACTTATGATTATGTCATGCATCTTGTTTATGCCATCTATTTCCTCTTTTTGTCAAATTGTAACCATGAAAAATATATCCATTTTATTCTATTAGTGGTGATTCACAAATTTAGTATTGTTGGATAGTTTGTACTTGCCTAAGTTATTGGTCACATTTTATGTGCATCTGAAGTTTTTTTTTTTTCCTCTTGATTTGTAATCTGCTCTTTGATTGGATTCATTAGGCATTTGGTAGCAAGTTCTTTTGTGGTGGATGGATTGCTACTTCCTGGAGCCATGGTGAGCTTGGTTAAAAGCAAGGGTCCATGAGCATGTTTGATACACTATTCAAAGTGCTGGTTCTTTTTAGAAAGAGACTTTACTTTGAAGGATGGATGTATCGAAATTTGCAAAGTTGGGGACAATGAAACAATGGCACCACCAATGCTACTGGTTGTGCTTGATTTGAATTGTCTTGTCCATTTGGTTTGATACTAGAAAGCTGCATCGGTTATGAGACCAGCCTCAGCAAGGCCACTCAAGACTCCATTTTGTATTTCAAATTGCGTAACCATATCACATGGTTTCGTCATATGTAATTAGTGTGGCCTGTGCCTTGTTGGCCCAAGTGTTACCACGTCCTCAACTGATTTTTCCTTCCAAAACCTGGTTTTTGGGAACTTATTTGAATTTTCAGCTGTAGAAATCACTTTTAAATCAATATCTCCCACATTCTGAATCCAAATCTTACCAAATAAATTCCATTAAATCCTGCTCATCAAGATATTTTCAATAACATCAAAGGCACATTCCAATTCCTTAGAAAATTTCAGCTATGCTTTATTTAATTTTCAGTGAAGAAATCATTCAATATTCAAGAACTTTTGCACCAGAAGTCCAAATGCCATGGAACCAAGCCCATGCACCCCTCCTCATGAAGACACCGAGAACACAATCTGAAGCAGCTCGGTTTGGTGGATCTCATACCTACAAAACAAAACAAACTACCTTCCTTCATAGATGAGAGGAGATGAATTATCAAGTATAGTTGAGGCACGAATGTGTCAAGATTATTTCAGTAATTTTGCTCCTCACCAATTATCGGGCATAATGGGTTTCTGGAAAAAAAGTTGAACTAGGTAGGAAAAAAATTAAAAATTAGAGGAGAGAAGGGAGAAAATTATCTGTTACAACCCCCTTCCTCTAGTTCAATGAGCAAGTGACACATTGAAAAATGCAGTCCAGAAACCAATTACGATTTCCTCAAAATTCACCCTCCAATAAAGGGTAGACACATTACGCAATGAACTGTTTGTTAAGGACAGCTTTATGAGATTCCTACCTATCCAATTCCTTCCTTGCCTCCCCCCTATGTCCCACCAGAAGGGGCTGCACTGCACACTGAGAATATTTGGGATCTTCATGTTTTCAATGTGTGCCCCAAGTTGTTCACAATAGAAATAATCAGTAAAAACTGACCATTTTACGTCGGGTTATTTGATTTTGGAGAACCTTGGTCTGTGAATCTTAAGAACCTCCCTGATAACCACC
>Ga0116229_10011797_pt1 | contig 12778 bp, 10 predicted proteins | sample S1TSphgellanicum_3_FD_87313 | JGI IMG/M metagenome (GOLD analysis project Ga0116229, IMG submission 87313) | Host-associated microbial communities from peat moss isolated from Minnesota, USA - S1T2_Fc - Sphagnum magellanicum MG | ecosystem: Host-associated > Plants > Peat moss > Unclassified...
GCGCCATGTCTCCGCCATCGACCTGATCAACGCCTGGGGCCCGGGCCACGTCGTGATCGACGCCAGCGAGGCGCAGTGCCTGAGCGAGGTCTTCGGCGGGCGGCTGCCCCAGGTCCCGGCGGTTTCGCTCAAGGGTGCGATCGGCAACCCCCTGGCGGCGGCCGGCTCCATCCAGGTGGCCAGCGCGGCGCTCTCGCTGCGGACCGGCGTGATCCCCCCGACGGTCAACTGGGAGACGCCGGACCCGGAGTGCCCGCTCAACCTCAGCCGGGTCGCGCGCTCGGTCGGCTGCAGCTGCGCGCTCATCAACGCCCACGGCCTGTGCGGCACCAATGCCACCATGATCCTCGCCCGGCGATGAACATGTCCAACTTGATCGCGATCGGATCGAGCCTGGGGGTGGGCTGCGGCGTGCTCTACGCCAACCCGAAGCGGGCGATCAACCGTTCCTTCTTTCTCGCCTCGGTCTACGTGGCCTTCTGGCTCTACTGCCTGTCGCGGCTGACCGAGCCCTCGAACCCCGACCCGACCCTCTGGATCCGCATCACCAGCGCGGTGGGCTCCTTCATCCCGCTGCTGCTCTGGATCATCAAGGACTGCGCCAAGGGCGGCCGGCTGGCCTGGGCCACCCTGCGCAACGGCGCCGGCTGGGCCGTGGTCGGCGGGGCCATGGCGGCGCTGTGCTTCACCGAGTCCTTCATCCCCGCCGCCTCCAGCCGGGAGAACCCGCTCTTCGGCGCCGCCTGGTCGCTCTTCGCCCTCGGCAACGTCGGCGCCTACATCGTGCTCTTCATGCGGACGGTGTCGGACATGCGGGCCTGCACCGGCATCCGCAAGGTCGAGCTCCAGATCCTGGTCTTCGGCGGCGCCGCCTCCGGCCTCACCGCCATCCTCCTGGCCACCCTGGGGCCGATCCTGCGGGTCCCCTACCTCCCGCGCACCCTGGCGCTCATCATTGTGGCCTTCTACGCCTTCACCGCCTGGGCCATCACCACCCAGAAGGTGTTCGACAGCCGGCACCTCTTCCGCACCGCGCTCAGCTACGCCCTGTCGATCGGGATCACGGCCGGCACCATCGGGCTGGCGCTCGAGATCAGCCCGAACCAGCTGGGCCGGCCGGTGCTCGTGGTCGGCTGCGCCGCCCTGATCGTGCTGGTGTACAACCGCTTCAACCTCCAGCTCCTGCGCGCGTCCATGGCCGGGGTCGACCGCCAATCCCTCGCCGTCCGCTCGTCGATCGTGGCGGCGGGCCGCGACGAGGTGGACTACGACATGCTCCTGCGGCGCTACACCAGCCTGCTGGAGGTGTGGAGCCGGACCGACCGGGCCTACATCCTGACCGCCTCCTACGAGATCTTCTCCTCCGGGGACATGCAACTGCCCTTCCGCAGCTCCGAGGCGGGCGAGCTCCTGAAGGAGCGGTGGGCGACCCCCGAGAGCCTGCTGCGCCAGCGCGAGCTGCCGGGCCGCACCGCCCTGCTGGCCTTCATGCGCGAGCACGACTTCGGCGTGCTGGTCTGCGCCCCCAGCGAGGACGGCTTCGCCCCCTTCATCGTGGCGCTCACCGTGCGCGCCGACCGTACGCCCTACACCTGGTCGGAGATCAAGATGCTGCAGGAGTGGATCGACCTGATGGAGCACACCCTTTCGCGCATCAGCCTGACCCGCCAGGCCCGCGAGTCGGAGCAGCTGAAGACCGCCGGGCTGCTGGGGGCGAGCTTGGCCCATGAGATCCGCAACCCGCTGGTGGCGCTGAAGACCATCGCCCAGTCGGCCAAAGCCCGCTACAACGACCCCGAGTTCAAGCGGCTGCTGATCGACCTCGTGCCGACCGAGATCGAGCGGATCGAGCGGCTGGTGAGCGGGCTGATGGACCTGGGCCGGCCCCAGCATCCCCACTTCGAGCGCATGCAGCTCAACGAGGTGGTGGCCAACAGCCTGAAGCTGGTCACCCCGAAGGCGCTGGATGACGCGGTCAAGCTCACCTGCCACCTCGACGCCACGCCGGACGAGATCACGGCCGACCGGGCCGCCGTCCGCCAGGTGATCCTCAACCTGGTCATGAACGCCATCCAGGCGGTCTCGGCCACCGCCGGGCCCCGCGAGGTGATCGTCCGCACCGAGGCCGGGGCCGGCGCGGTGGTGCTGGAGGTGGCGGACAACGGTCCCGGCATCCCGGCCGAAATGAGGCGCAAGCTCTTCCAGCCGTTCGCCACCAGCAACAAGACCAGCGGCATCGGCCTCGGGCTGGCCATCTCCGCCGACCTGGTAAAACTGCATAACGGACAAATCTCCTTGGTTGAGCGAGATAATGCCGGCACAACGTTCCGGGTCACCCTGCCATGTCAGCAACCTTCATCGTAACGACCCGGGATCACGATCTTTACGCCCTCTGGGGACACCAGCTCCCGGCGGTGCCGCTGACGTTCACCGACGATGAGGCGCTCTACCGCGAGCTGCAGCGGCCGGGGGCCCGGGTCTGGATCCGGGACATCACCGACGGCTTCAGCCACTACAGCTACCACCCGGACACGGTGCTGATCGTGATCGGCACCCCGCGGAGCCTGCCCTTCGAGGAGGCCAAGGGCGGCCGGATCGGGGCCTATTTCCTCTCCTACGAGGAGAGCGAGACCCAGCTGCGCCGGGTGGCCGCCATGGCGGCCGAACTTGCGCAGAAGCGCGCCATCCTGGCGGTCATGCACGAGCGGCCGCGCCGGACCGAACCGGCGAGCGCCGACACCGCCGAGCCCTTCCGGCGCTCCCCGGACGACCTCGAGTTCCTCGCCGCCTCGATCGACCACCTGGAGGACCGCAGCCGCATCATCGACGAGTTTCGCCGGGGCGTCCGCTCCCAGATCCGCTCCTCCCGCGTCATGGTGTTCCTGCGCGAGGGGGGCCGGTTCGTGGCCGAGAGCGAGGGGCTGGACTGCGCCGCCCACCACGACCTGGTGCAGTGGCTGCGCGAGCACGCCGCCATCGTCGACAGCTCGACCCTCGACGGGGTCGACAACGCCGCCGCCGAGGCCGCGATCCGGCAGAAGCTGGGGGAATGGAACTGCCGGGTCCTGATCCCGCTCGAGGTGCTGGGCGCCTTGGAGGGCTGGGTGGCCTTCGGGCCGCGGGCCGACGGGCGCCCGTACTCGAACCTCGACCGCGACAGCGCCCTCATGCTGGTCCGCCTGCTCTCGCGGCTGCTCGGGCAGCACAAGCAGCTGCGGGCGGCCCGCGCGGTCCAGCGCGACGTCGCGCTGCTGCAGAAGCACGGGCCCCGCTTCTGCGTGCTCGGGCCCGAGGGGGTGAGCGAGGAGTCGCTGCCGGTGGAGGCGCGGGAGATCTCGGCCGTGGCCCTGCGGGAGAACCGGCGGGTCGAGCGGGAGTTCGGCCGCCTGCGGGTGGCGGCGGCGCCGCTGCCCGGCGGCGGCTGCTGGGTGTGGTGGGACGAGTCGAACCTCACCGCCGAGTCGGCGGCGCAGAAGAAGGAGGCGGAGCGGCACCAGATCCTGCACGACCTCGGCATCATGATCTCGCACGAGCTGGCGAACGCGATGTTCTCGGTCAGCACCTACTTCCAGCACGAGCTCCGCCAGCGGGCGGCCGACGACCCCGGCCACCCCCTGACCCACCGGGTGGCGCAGGATATGGAGCGGCTGAAGGCCATGCCGCACCTGCTCAGCACCCTCTACGAGATGTCGAAGCAGCCGACCGCCCGGGTCGACATGAAGCGGGTGGTGCAGCAGGTCGCCAAGGAGTTCGGCGGCCACGTCAACGCCCCCGAGACCGCGCTCCTGATCTGGGGCCACGAGAAGAACCTGACCGACGCACTGGTCTGGTTCTGCCGCGAGATCATTGCGACGCGCGAGCTGCCCGAGGGCTCGACCCGGGAGGGCAAGATCACGATTTCACTGCAGCAGCGTCGCCGCGAGGACGAGGCCATCTGCCTGATCTCGATCTCCTATCCCGGCCTGCGGATTGACCAGCTCAAGGTCGGCGAGCCCACCTCGGCGGACGAATATCCCACCGTGCCGGTCTACCTCGCCCGCGAGGTGATCCGGTTCCACTATGGCACCGTGCACGTGGGGCAGGGGCTCGACGGGCCGGAGCTCATGATCGCGGTCAAATCCCGCCGGGTGAACGCCCTCGCGGAGGTGGAGGGCGAGGCGCGGCCGGCGCCGCCGCCGTACAGCAGCGCGACGCCCTTTCCGCCCGTCAAGGGCGCGGGGGCCGACGGGTTTCCGGCCTCGGCATGAGCGACGGCGCGGAGCGGTGGCCGGCCACCGTGGCCGCGTGGGCGCAGGCCCAGCCGGACGTTCGGGCGCTGGTGCAGATCGGGTCGCGGGTGCAGCCGGGCGCGCGCCCCGACGCCTGGTCCGACTTCGACTACCAGCTGATCACGACCCGGCCGGAGCGGTACCGGGACGGCGCCTTCGCCCGGGGCCTCGGCGAGTGTTGGGCCCACGGCGTGGAGGCCTCATTTGGCAACGTGCTCAAGGTGAAGGCCGTCTATGCGGGCGCGCTGGAGGCGGACTTCGTCATCCTGCGCCACCTCGAGGTGCGCCTGGCCCTGCTAGCCCTGCGCTGGCCGGCCGCCGCCCGCTGCTGGCCGCGGCAGCTGGCGGAGGGCGTGCAGAGCCTGCGCATCGTGACCGGACCCGGCTGGAAGGTCATCAAGGGCGGCGCGGCCTGGGAGCGCCGTTACGGGCGGCTGGCCGCGCTCCGGCCGGAGCTCACCGCCGGCGAATTCGGCCGGCTGTGCGGGCGGTTCTGGTCCCAGGCGGCGTGGGCGGCCAAGAAGGCGCAGCGCGGGGAATTCCTGGCCAGCCAGCGGGCCCTCCACCTGTGCCTGCTCGAGGACTACTTCCGCCTCTGCGAGGCGGCGGCCCGCGCGGCCGGACGCCCGGCGTGGCCGGAAGCCCGGCGGGCCGAGCAGTGGCTGGGCGAGTCCCGGATGGCCGGAGTCCAGGCCGGGAGTGCCCCGGACCGGGCGAGCCTGTTGCGGGCGCTGCACCTGATCGCCGACGGTTTCGCCGCCACCGCGGCCGAGCTGGCCGAGGCGCGGCAGTGGCCGCGCCCCGACTACGGGGCGGTCCGCACCTGGCTGGCGGGCCTGGGGGCCGGGGCCCCCGCCCCTTAGCGGGCAAGCCGCCGGCGCGCCCCGCTACTGCGAGAGGAAGATCTCGGCGATGATGTCCTCGAGCGGGACGTCCTCGATCGTGATGTCGTCCACCGGACCGGTGCCGAGCACCTCCTGGGCGACGGCCACGATGTCAGTGCTGGAGACCCGCAGGGTGAACTTGCCGTCCGGCTCCCGGTGGGTGTCGCCGTACTTGGAGCGCCAGCCCTCGCCGAAGGTCTGGTCCCGCGGGGCGAAGCGGACGATCTTCTTGCGGCTGCCCGAGCCCGCCTCGAGGCGGTCGAGGGTCCCGTCGTAGATCTTGCGGCCCTTGTGGATCACGATCACCCGCTCGCAGAGCTCCTTGATGTCGGCCATGTAGTGGCTGGTGAGGACGATCGTCACCTTGTGCCGCCGGTTGTAGTCCCGGAGGAAGACGCGCACCGCCCGCTGCGACACCACGTCCAGGCCGATGGTCGGCTCGTCGAGGAAGAGGACCTTGGGCCGGTGGATCAGCGCCGCGATCAGCTCCATCTTCATCCGCTCGCCGAGCGAGAGCTCGCGGACCATGACCGTCAGCTTCTCCCGCACCGCCAGGAGGTCGACCAGCTCGTCGAGGGTCTGCTGATAGGCGGCTGCGTCGAGGCTGTAGATGGCGCGCAGGAGGTTGAAGGACTCGATGGCGGGCAGATCCCACCACAGCTGGTTCTTCTGGCCGAGCACGAGGGCGAAGATCCGGCGGTAGGCGTTCTCGCGCTTGGTCGGGTCGAAGCCGGCGACCCGGGCGGTGCCGGCGGAGGGGAAGATGAGGCCGGAGAGCATCTTCAGCGTCGTGGTCTTGCCGGCCCCGTTGGGGCCCAGGAAGCCGACGAACTCGCCCGCGCCGATCGAGAAGGTGATGTCCTTCGCCGCCGCGGTCTCGTCGTAGGTGCGGTGGAAGAGCCCCTTGATGCCGCCCCAGAACCCCGGCTGCTTGCGGTAGGTGCGGAACACCCGGGTGAGATTGTGGACCTCAATCATGAAACCCTAGGCAAGCACAGTTCCGGCGTCAGATCGAACCCAGCTTGGAGAAATCGAGCACCGAGTGGCTGATGAAGCCCGCGGCGAGGGCCGTGCGGTCGGTGAGCGGGCCCGCCTCCGGGGTGGGGGCGCCCAGCTTGAAGACCAGCCGGTGGGTGCCGTCGGCGGCCGCGGGGCTGAAGAGCCCGGGCAGGAGCAAGCGGGCCGGCACCGTGCGCCGCACCTCCGACCCGGGGCGGCACGGGTAGGGGAAGTTGACGTTGTGGACGATGAAGCTGCCGGCCGGCGTGGCGGCGGCGAGGCCGGGCAGGAGCCGGGCGGCGTGGGCCGCCGCGGTGCGGACGATGGCCAGCAGCGCCGCGTCGGGGGTGCCGCCGTGCTCCTTCAGCTGGTCGTAGATCGCCGGGTCCAGGCACTGCGAGTAGGCGATGCCGGGCAGGCCGTGGAGGGCGCCCTCGCAGGCGCCCGCCACCGTGCCGCTGCCGAGGATGAAGGGCAGGCTGGCGTTGAGCCCGACGTTGATGCCGCTCACCACCACGTCCGGCGGGGCCGGCAGCAGGTGGCCGATGGCGATGTTGACGCAGTCGCTGGGGGTGCCGTCGACCGACCAGGTCGGGCAGCCGAGCCCGCGCTCGGCCGGGGCGGAATGGACCGCGCGGTGGCGCGACTTGGCGGCGCTGGTCCAGCTCTGCTCGACCCGCGGCGCGGCCACGTACACCTCCTGGCCCGCGGCGATCAGCGCGCGGACCAGTTCGTGCAGGAAGACGGACTCGATGCCGTCGTCGTTCGTGGCGAGGACGCGCACCCCTCAGGCCTGGGAGGCGGCCACCGGGGTGCTGTCGCCCTTCGGCGCGTCCATCTCCTTCATCGCGGCCTTGCGGGAGAGGCGGACCTTGCCGGAACGCTCGTCGATGCCGATGCACTTGACCCAGATCAGGTCGCCCATCTTGACCACGTCCTCGGTCCGGCGCACCCGGAAGTCGGCCAGCTCGGAGATGTGCACCAGGCCCTCGTTGCCGGGCGTGCACTCGACGAAGCAGCCGAAGTCCTTGATGCCGGTGACGCGGCCGTTGTAGAGCTTGCCGACCTCGATCGGGGGCCCGCCGGCCCCGCCGCCGCCGCCGGCGCCGCCGCCGCAGAGGCTGTCGATCTCCTGGATGGCGCGGGCCATGGCCTCGCCGTTGTTGGAATAGATGAAGACCTTGCCGGAGTCGTCCTCGGCGATGTCGATCTGGGCGCCGGTCGTCTCGGTGATGCGCCGGATGGTCTTGCCGCCGGGCCCGATCAGCAGGCCGATCTTCTCCGGGTTGATCTGGATCGTCTGGATGCGCGGGGCGTACTTGCTGAGGTCCTTGCGGGGCGCCGGCAGCGCGGCCAGCATCTTGCGCAGGATCTCGATCCGGGCGTCGCGGGCCTGGTAGATGGCCGCCTTGGCGATCTCGATCGGCAGGCCGTTGATCTTGAGGTCCAGCTGGAAGCCGGTGATGCCCTTGGTGGTGCCGGCGAGCTTGAAGTCCATGTCGCCGAAATGGTCCTCCTCACCGATGATGTCGGTGATGGTGACCCACTTGGCGATGGAGCCGTCGGCGGCATTGTCGGTCATGAGGCCGCAGGAGATGCCGGCCACCGGGGCGATGATCGGGACGCCCGCGTCCATCAGCGACAGGCAGCCGCCGCAGATCGAGGCCATCGAGGTCGAGCCGTTCGAGGCCATGATCTCGGAGACCACGCGGATCGAGTAGGGGAAGGCGTCCTCCGGGGGCAGGATCGGCACGAGCGAGCGCTCGGCCAGGGCGCCGTGGCCCACCTCGCGGCGGCCCGGGGAGCCGAAGCGGCCGGTCTCGCCGACCGAGAAGGGCGGGAAGTTGTAGTGGAGGATGAAGCTCTTGCTGGTGGCGCCGCCGGTCAGGCCGTCCATGTCCTGGGCCTCCTTGGTCGGCCCGAGGGTGGTGAGGACCAGGCCCTGGGTGTCGCCGCGCTCGAAGAGGGCGCTTCCGTGGACCATCGGCAGGACGCCGACGTCGCAGGAGATCGGGCGCAGGCTCTTGGCGTCGCGGCCGTCGGCGCGGACCCCGCGCTCCAGCACCGTCTTGCGGTAGGCCTTGTACTGCAGGTCCTCGAAGACGACGTTGAGGTCGACGTCGCTGAACTTGCCCTCGCCGAGCTCGGCGGCCAGCGCCGCCTTGGCCTCCTCCTTCAGCACCTTGACCGCCGCGCCGCGGGCGGCCTTCTCCTTGCCGAAGATGGCGTCGGAGATGCGGTGGCCGGCGACGCGCTCGATGATGGCCCGGGCCGCGGGATTGGCGCCCACGATCGGGAAGACGGACTTCGGCTTGCCGGCGACCGCCACCAGCTCCTTGATCGCCCGGATCACCGGCTGGATGGCGGTGTGGGCGAACTCCAGCGCCTCGATGAACTTGTCCTCCGGCAGCTGGTCGGCGCTGCCCTCGATCATCAGCATGTCCTTCTCGGTGCCGACGTAGATCAGGTCGAGGGACGAGGAGAACATCTGCTCGATGGTCGGGTGGGCGACGAACGCGCCGTCGATGAGCCCGATGCGGGCGGCCGCGATCGGGCCGTTCCAAGGGATGTCGGAGATGGCAAGGGCGGCGCTGGCGCCGTTCACCATCGCGATGTCGGCCTCGTTCTTCTGGTCCGCCGACAGCAGCAGGCCGACGATCTGCACCTCGTTGAGGAGACCCTCGGGGAAAAGCGGGCGGCACGGCCGGTCGCACAGGCGGGAGGTCAGGATCTCCTTTTCGCTCGGACGGCCCTCGCGCTTGAAGTAGCCGCCGGGGAAGCGGCCGGCGGCGGCGTACTTCTCGCGGTAGTCGACCGTGAGCGGGAACCAGTCCTGGCCCGGCTTGGTGGTGGCGGCGATGGTCGCGGCCACGAAAACATTGGTTTCACCGACCGTCACATTGACGGCGCCGTTGGCGAGCTTGCCGATCGAGCCGGTGGAGAACTTGATCCCGAATTCGGGGACCGTAACTTCGTGTTTCTGATTCATTGGTCTTTGTGGTCTAGAGGTTTATCGAGTAGCTTCCAGCGGCGGCGACGGGGCCGGGCGGCAGCAGGGGTTGGGGGATGCGGCCCCGCGCGTAGGCGGGGCTGCCTTCGTCGGTCCCGGTCGAGGATCCGAGAGATTTCCGTTTGCCGCCGCCCCGAGGGGGGCAGCAAACGGAAATGTCCCGGCGAGCGCTCGGGTGTCGAAAGACAACAGGCGATCCGCGGATCGGATCGCCTGTGGGGCGAAAGCGTTATTTGCGCAGGTTCAGCTTCTGCAGCAAGTCGTTGTATTTGGGCAGATTGTGATGCTTCAGGTAATCGAGCAGCTTGCGGCGCCGACTGGCCATCTGCAGCAAGCCGCGCCGGGAGTGGAAGTCCTTGCGGTGGGTGCGCAAATGCTCGGTGAGGTGGTTGATGCGTGCGGTGAGAAGGGCGATCTGAACCTCGCTCGAACCGGTGTCCTTCTCGTGGGTTTTGTACTCTGCGATGATCTCTGGCTTAACGACTGTGGGCATTGGTGTTTCGTTGAGTTGCACGACTGGAGAGGACCCTTGCAAGCCCCGTGCCACCCGCTCCGCCAAGGAGTTACCTCGGTTTTGCCGGTGCCACCGTTCCAACCCGGCGGGATGCCGGGTCAGTCGTGGCGGACCCCCAAACGAGGAGGGCCCACTGACGCAAGGGTCTAGCTTCTGAACTCCCCCAAGCAGGTGCAAGGCCAAAATGCTGGCGCCGCCACCGCTCAGCCCTGGGAAAGGCGGAGCTGCTTGATGGCGCTGCAGCCGGGCAGCGCCTGGATGCGGCTGAGGATCTCGGCCCGATTGAGGAATAGCTCGTTGCGCACCACGGCATGGCTGGCCCGGACCTCGAGCCGCCCCCGCTCGTCGACCCGGACGGCGTGCGAGTAGGACGCATTGGCCGGGCCGACGATATCCGGCCAGGCGGAGCGGATCGCCTGTTCCGTGGTGGGCACGCCGATCCCGTGCCGCAGCGCCAGCGCCTCCACCAGCGCCGCGATGCCGACGACCGGCCGCGGGCGGCTCCTAGGCGGATCTTCCGAGGGCAGCCGCCGCAGGGATCCGATCAGGTCCTCGGCTAACTTGCCAAATCGGTGCGGTGCGTCCGCCATAGGATCCGGGCGAGCTTGGCGCCGGGATGGGGCCGGAAGCAAACTTTAGCGCTCGCCACACCCAGCCGGCCGGCAGGCGGCCGAGCGGAATCCGGCCCAAGCGACTGCAGCGCCGCAGGATGGCGGAGCCGACGCCGAAACGGGCGCAGTAGCAGCGCGCGTTGCGGCAGGTGAAGAACCGCGCCATCCACCGCCCCAGCCGGGGGCTGCGCGGAAACTGCTCGCGGGCGATCCGCAGGCGCAGGAGGTGGGTCTGCCGCAGCATCTGCTTCCAGATCCGCTCCGTCCACTGGCCGGGGGCGACGCGGTAGAACGCGCCGACCGTCCGGACGACCTCGACGCGGCCGGCACAGGCGAGGCGGTACCAGAACTCGTAGTCGGCCAGGGGCCCCCAGGCCTCGTCGAAACCGCCCAGCCGCAGCGCGACCTGGCGGCGGATCAGCACCCCGGGAAACGGCGTCATCGAGCTCTTGAGAAAATACGGCGCCGGGTAAGCCGTGCTGCGCGGATGGGCCGTCGCCCGCGCGGGCGGCAGGGCCACGCCCTTGGAGGTGCGGGTGCAGACGGCCACGATCCCGTCTCTCAGGTGGGCGAACACGCTCTCCAAGTACCACGGGTAGAGCATGTCGTCCTCGTGCAGGACCATCACCCAGTCGCCCTTGGCCAGCTGCAGGCAGCGGTTCCAATTCGCGACCGCCCCCAGCGGCTGCGGATTGGCGATGTAGGTGAAGCCGTGGCGCCAGAACCTGCGCACCACCGCGCGCGTCTCCGGCAGCCCGCCGTCGTCGCACACGATCACCTCGAGATTGGCGGTGGCCGTCTGGGCCGCGATGCTCGCCAGCGCCTCCGCCAGCATCAGCGGGCGGTTGTACGCGGGAATGGCAATGGTGATGGAGGGCCGGTCGGGCAGCGTCACCTGGGCCGGAAGGCCGCCGGGCGCTCGGGACAGGTCGCTGAGCACCCCGGGGGGTGGCGTGAAGTCCGAAGGGAGAGGAGCCAGGAGCGCTGTAGTCCGCATTCTTTCGGGGGAGTAGTCGCAAAGACGGGGCGTTGCCGTAAAGGTTACGCGCTTTTTTAGTATATTATCCGATTCCCAGTTCAGGGTCGGGCCGATACCCGAAGCGCGCATCTCGGCGGAAGATTGCGGGCGAAGTCAGAGTCAGCGGGCGGCGCTTCGGTTCCGCCGAAAGAAGAACGATTCTTCGCGCCCGCCTCCCTAACCCGCGGTCACGGTGGCTTCTTCTCAGTCCGTTGGCCGGGCGTGAGGTCGTTGCTCCCCGCTCGAGGAAGGGCCAGTGGCGTCGCTGGATCAGCAATATGCCATAGGGGAACCCCGGAGAGAGGCAGGAGGCCCTGCAGGGCGCACCAGAGCCGGGGCCGGTGCTTGGCCTTCATAGGGCCCGGGTATCGACATCATCCCAGTCGACATGGCGGGTGAGGAACATGGCGGCGGCGAGCAGCAGGAACAGCGTCCCCGAGCCGGCGAGGAGCGCATACTTGGGCAGCTCCAGCAGAACGAGGAGCACGCTGTAGACGCCGATGATAAAGCTGCCGAGGGCACCCGCCCGCGGCCACGACTGCAGGATGGCTGCGCCGTAGAGCCCGATCAGCGCGACGGAGGCGGCCACGGCAGCACCGTACGCCGCCACCGGATCAATGATTTCCACCAGCGAAAGCAATATGAGGTAAAAGAGGCACAGCGCCGCCGCCACCAGCACGTAGTGCAGCGTGTGCAGCCGCAGCCCCACGCAGACCTCGAAGAAGAATAGGCTTCCGAAGATGAGGGTGAAGACCAATACCTCGTACTTGATCGCCCGGCGGACGAGCCGGTAGGAGTCGACCAAGGCCTGGTGGGGATACGGGGCGAGGTCCGCGGGTTTATGATCGTCGGCGAGCCGTTTGAGGCTGATTGCGTGATCGCAGGCGCGGGTGTCGACCAGGTTGTCGATCATCAAGACCGGGATCTGGAGGGCCAGGATTAGGAAGGCCAGCACCAGCAGCCGCACCAGGGCGGACGGTCGGCGCGCAGGGACGGGAGCCGCGGAGGTCAGCCGGGGCGGGGAGGACGGATCGGGAGTTTGCATCCGGGACAGCATGGACGCCCGGCGTGAAGCCCTGATGAAGCGGTGAAGAAATGGCGGAGAAATCAGCCGCCGGCGTTCGCCCGCGGCAGGACGAGGCGCGCACAGGCGCCGCCGGCGGCCCGGTTCTCGATGCTGGCAGTCCCGCCGTGGAATAGGGCCACCTCCCGCACGATGCTAAGGCCCAGGCCCGTGCCCTTGCGCCCGGTGGCCGGGCGCGGCAGGGAGTAGAAGCGCTCGAACATCCTTGGCAGGGCATAATCGGGAATGCCGGCGCCGTCGTCGCACACCTCCACGATCAGCTGGGGGCCGCGCTCGCTCAGGTCGACGGTAACCGTGCCCTCCGGTCGGGAGAATTCGACGGCGTTCTGGATCAGGTTGGTGAGCGCCTGGCGCAGGAGGAAGGCGTCGCCGGAGACCCAGGCGTCGTCC
>Ga0116229_10011798_pt1 | contig 12778 bp, 7 predicted proteins | sample S1TSphgellanicum_3_FD_87313 | JGI IMG/M metagenome (GOLD analysis project Ga0116229, IMG submission 87313) | Host-associated microbial communities from peat moss isolated from Minnesota, USA - S1T2_Fc - Sphagnum magellanicum MG | ecosystem: Host-associated > Plants > Peat moss > Unclassified...
CTGAATGATATCTATGGATGCAATACTAAGTGAATATGGGTATATACTAAGAAGTGTTGGCACTAGGGTATCACCGAATGATATTTATGGATGCAATACTAAGTGAATATGGGTATATGCTACTAAGTGTCGGCACTAGCTGATACCAAAATAGTCTGGTACTTGATATCAATATGTATACCAATTATTGATACCGAGTTCTCTTCAATATACCAATACAACACTGGCAATAACCTATGGTTAGAGCGTATGTATGTTGTTGCGAAACCACATATCCGAAACATGAAAAGACATAAAAGAAAGGTTAATTTATAGTGAATGCTCATAAGCTTGTTGTACATGGGATGATTGAGTAAATTTGTGATGACAAAAAAGTTATTTTCACCCAATCTGAAAATAACTAACCACACACAAATCACCACATACATACAACCCTTACACCTAACCTCCATTGCTACATCCATCCATCCATTTTTTTCATTTAGATTGATGCAAAGAGCCCCACCTCCCCCAAAGGAAGCAGCATGGCCAAAAGATTTTGGTCACAAATTCAATGATTTCTTAAAATCACAATATTTCTATACATGGTTCAAGTATGTAGCCAAAAGTACATAAGGATGTTTAAATGTTTTCCTTTCATATTTTGTTAATAGCTAAATTTGGCTAAATTGACTTATGGATGATACCTACCTCAGCTGCATCACAAAATTTCTGAAATATATAAAAATACTGAGCCTGATCTAGCCTACATTTAACCATGCAAAAGCTTGAAAAACTACACCTTGACTGGGCCAGTTGCTGATTTGCCAATTGAGTTTAGGGTTTAGGGTTTAGGCCACTTGGCGAATTGGGTACTCCTCCTACTTTGTTTGCCATGTCCTTGACAAATCTTTTTGGCAGTTGCAAGAACAAACCTTTTTTGTTGGCATTGACAAGAACATAAAGATATGGTTCATTTCATTGAGGGGAGGGGATTCCATGCTCACTTGCAGGCCTTAACTGCAGGACTCCAGTAGTTTTATAATGACAAATGTTTTCCCTTGTTATTTGAACCATGCTCTTTTTCATCACCAAAGTTGAGAGAGATGGCATTGAGTTAAAATATTCCTTCTCGTGTTTTCTCATAGGGGCAAGGGTTATTCACAACCAAGAGAATCTGAATCTGACATTGGCATTACTTATTTGATTAGTTTTCAGGCATCCATCTTCTTCAGTGATTGGATCAATTTTGTTGAACAATTTAGTGGACCCAAGTTGAGAGATATGTTTCTTTCCTGTTCTAAAAGCTTCAACAACAATTTAGTGGACCCAAGTTGAGAGATATGCTTTGTTTGTGTTCTAAAAGCTTCAACAACAATTTAGTGGACCCAAGTTGAGAGATATGCTTTGTTCGTGTTCTAAAAGCTTCAACAAGAATTTAGTGGACCCAAATTGAGAGATATGCTTTTTCCCTGTTCTAAAAGCTTCAACAACTTCAACAACTTGAAATTTTTTAATTCATGTACCATTTTACCTTGTCAAAATTTCCAGTGTTGGGTGTTATCCGATTTTTTTCTCAAACCTCCACTTTCAGTTCTAAAATTTATGAAAATTAAAGAACCTCCATTCCTGCATTTTTTGAGAATTTTTTAGAACTGCAAATTATACTTCAAAATCAGTTCTCAATAAATTTGAGAACCATTGTTATACATCAGAAGCAGTTATTTGATTTTTTTTTTAAGAATCATCTTCATTTATTCATTTATTTGTTTATTTGAGAACGATATGAGAACCTCCAGTTATATTAGTTTCCATTTCTGATAACCACTAAACCCTAGATTTCCTGAACTTCTTGCAACACAATCAGATCACTTTTTTATGAGCCAGTATTCTTTGTTCTTTTTATTTGCTCTGCCCATAGCAAAGAGACTGCACATTGGGTGTATGATTTGGGCACAAAATTTTGGCTCTCACTTGACCTTATGTGTGGTTGACTCAATGTGTGTGTGACATCTTTAATACTATGTGTGCATATGATGGATGGGCATGTTTTATAAAAGTGCATGCATCTAGATGAGAAGTTCTAGCTCCATAAGGCAAGTTTTTAGTTTGAAGTCTGAATTAGTGTTGTGCAAGTAAATTTTTTATTTGGATATATTGTTGGGTATGGATAGGGAATATTATTTACATGAACCTATTTTTTAAAATTCAATATATTAACATGGTGTGTGCATAGTGCATACCTAAGGTATGTAATTCTGAAAAAATAAATCATATCGATACCTTTGGTTCTATGCAAGACATATCCATACTTAGGAGGGTATATGTGCCAAAAGTCTGAGTAACTAGGATTAGGATAAATAGGCTGTGGAACTTATGTATACCAAACAATGATTTGTGAGTGTTTTTCAATTTTGCCAATCTATTGGGATATGTTGATGTCAATTTTGTCACATCGCTACTACAAATCTTGGTTTTTACATTATCTTTTATGACTAAATTTTAGTCAAAACAAATTCTCGAACAAGATGATATTACACTTGCATCAAATCAATCCTTTATAACAAGCATTTCAAACAAAAAGTAACAATTTCCTCATTTTGGACAGTGACATAATGATTATAGAAATGTCCAAGTGGCATGTCTATTTTGACTAAAAATCAACATATGTGATAGTTGATATTGACTCATAAATATAAATCAAATCATAAATTAATTATTAAATCATATATATATAATTTATTAATAAATTACAATTCTTTAGGATGTACAATGTAAGCCTAGGGATGTAAGACCCCTATGCCCATACGTAGGCCTCTCCCCTAAGCATGTAAACTATTTTTGAGTTTTAAAGCATGAATAAGATGTCACGGGAATTCAACCTCTCACCTCCATGGTGACAAGCCAAGGCATTAGCCATCCAACCACAACTTCACATGATAACAAATATTGTCATAACAAAAAATATAAACACATTCATTTTGAATTTCAAACATTATAACTTTAAGTAACATATATGTTAACACATAACTATTAACATGAATCAAAGTTTATACTAAATATATAGATGACAAATACTTCAGTACCCTTATTTGCAAACAACCCACCTATTACCTACCTACCTACCTAATTGAATACATGACAATGAGGTCAACCTAGGTGGGGATTACACACCTACATGCCCACTAACCAAATCAAAATTTCTAAATAATTTTTAAAATAACTTAAATTTAGCAAATGTGACATGTCATAGGCCACGTTGCATTTGAAATGATTATATTAATCATTGTACTATATGCATCCAAAACACATAAGCACCACACATGCCATCTTTAAATGATAGTGTTTGATTTGACTAAAAAAGGAAGTCAGTTTAGTCATATTGGACATTCCTACTCTAGAGGGAGGCCAAAATGGACAAATTTTATTCCTTTAAATCATTTTAAACAAGTACAATAATCACATTAATTATTTTATTCGCAATCCTAAAGCATAAAAAACTTGTTTTTGTAGTAGTGCATTAATGTTGGTCTTTCCAATTTTGCCAATTCAAATGGGGCCAACAAACAATTGAACATGATTATCAATCCCAAACACAAAGTGGATGTTTAATGTTCAAAAGTATCACAAATTTTCTTAATTGCAGCATTTTATATTTTTGTATATTTAACATATTATGCAATTAAGCTCCATGTTTCATTGAACAAATTGAAGTTCTTTTGTGTGTATGCATATTTGTATTCAACGACAAATGAAACATTTTGATGTTTGCATTCTAACATGGGATTTGTACATAATTTCATTGGGTATGACCTTTGAAAATTATTTCAATACTTGAAAAATGTGAACATGTTTCTTCATATTTAATTAAATTAATCAATAATACATGCCCATTTTAATACCTTTAATAGGGTATATGATAAGGGTTACCTAGACCTCAATACCCATCTATTTGATTTAACCACAAATTTTAATACTCATACCTTATCATGATGAAAAAAAAGTGTGCTAATATACCCTTATTTGGTGGGTAAAATCAAATTGAAAAAAGTTATAGCCTTATCTGAAGATACATCAAAATCATATACTCACAAAACACTAGCTATTTGAACATACTATACATGGCAAAGTGATGAACTTCTTGCTAAAAGGAAGCTATGAACCTAATGTTAATAACATATTTAAGTTTGGCATTTTGGGATGCACACCAATCATTTAATATGGATTCTTCCTCACTTTTTGACTAATCCATTTGTTCATAATTTATATTACATAAAGTAGATGAAACTTTGAAAGAAATAAGGATTATTTATTGAACATTAAAACAAGATACATGATTAGTTCAAGAGTGCAAAGTATTACACCATTTTTTTTCGACATTGGGAATGAAGTTGTTTAATGGGGACACATAAAGTCAATATGTGGTAAAAACTTGGTAAAAATTGTGCTCCTATTGAAGATGGCACCTTCCAAACAATAATATTGCCTCTTAAAATGGAAGGTACAAATTGGATGGGATCCACTTTGTGATAATTCATTGTTTTATTAGTAAATGAAAGGTTCCAATCTAGGTTTTTTTTTCACATTAAGGCTATGGCATTCGAAAGTAATAGAAATTTTCTTTGCTTAATGCATGGTCTTGTCTAAATTTTAGTGGTGGAAACATGCATGAAAAGTATGATTTTTAATTACATTTATCATTTTTAGATCCAAACAAACTCAATGATGGAATTAAAATCTTCTGTAAAGGAATTGACTTTGACCTGCAACAAAAGAGTCATGCACCCCCACAAACATCATCAACCCAATTTGGACTACCTATAATGAAAAACAAGGTGCAAGAAAATTCCTTTCACATCAAAATGTCCACAACCAAGAACATGGTCCATACAACTTGCATAATCAACAAAATCACCAATTTTGATGAGTATGACAGATTCAACTCATCACTACTTTAATCAAAGAAAAAATTAAACTCTAAGAGCCTATTGGGGTCAAATTGATGCGATCTTTCTTTCATGAACATCCATTGACTACGTTTAGCAAAACAAAAAAATCCACCTCCATAAACTCCCATCATCCAATAGAATGTTAAAACCCTAAAATGCCCAGCAGCCAAAAAGGCTTTGAAAATTGGAGAAAATGGTGTAAGAGAAGATATGATGGTGTCTCATGATGTAAATAAGTTTTCCCCAAATATTTGTCAAATGCAACCCATTACCCCTATTATACTCATAGACAAAAAATCACCTAAACAAATACACAATGTGTATCCAAAGGTCTTGAAAAATTAGGTGTTTTCTTCCTTCATACCCACTTAATCCCACAAAACTTTGTGTTGCCAAACTTAATCACTCTCAAGATCCCTAGCAATCATCATCATCCCCCCAATCATAGGCTCCTACTTCTATTGTGAAATTGTCACTCTCTAAAAGATGCATAGTGCAATGAAAAGTCTATCATCTCTCACTATTGATACAAACCACGCCTACATGCATTTTTCCTTCAAGTGTATCCCATTTTACTTCTAAAGTTTAACACTTAGAAAACCAAATTAGAGAATTAACTCCCCAAAAGAAAAACAACAACTCGAAAAAACTTAATTGTTTGTAGCAAAAACTTTGTTTCCCTTTAAGTTCAACCTCCGTTCGAACTTAATTGACATCCAACAAAGAAGATCTAACCAACCGCTCCACACCATACAAAGTTCACCTGCACCAAATTGAACACCACCATTCATAAGGTCCCAACAAGCTCATAACTTGCAAAAGAACAAGACAACACAAAAACAAAAACTCACAAGATTCACCATCAGCCACCATCAACTACCAAAAAAATTTCGCCTTCAACTTTCAGTAGATGATTGTATTGTACATATCCATTAGGGTTTCATCCCTAGTTTCTCATGACATACCATTCATAACAATAACTTGACCTACATTTGGACAATGCATAAAATAATGAGATTCAATGGGTATGTTTGAGTTTTGAAGTTTGTTGGATTGGAAATCAAACAAAAATATTTCATTTTTTTAATGATAGGATATATGTTTCAAAAGAAAAATTTGCCCTCACAAAAAAATAAGCAAAAGCTTCAAAATGAAAACTCATCACTAAATACTAATCCTTGACTCTTTAGATCTTTAATAATCTACATAACATAAATATTGTAAACCTTTTCCATGTCATAATGGCTTCATTACATAAGGAAAATTAAGTTAATGATGGTGTAAAAGTTTTGGGTAAACATGTAGAAACACAAATCAAGATGTGTGGTTAGTTTAGTATGACACAACTTGCTCTTCATGAAAGTTGAGTTGTTGAAGATTCTTTCATCCTACATCAAACCCAATGCCAACACTACTATTTCAACAACCTTCATATACCCATTCAACTTCTTGACTTAAATCTTTAGCCGGATTTATGTAACAAGGTTCAAATATGTTAGTTTCCCAATTATAATTTTAACATTACAACTCATGGGTAGTTTCAAAAAGTCTATATTTGTACATCAATTTTCCTTGAATCTAAAAGTGATGGAATTAAAACACAACTTTTTGTATTCTTTTGAACACAAAATGTAAACTCTTTTGAATTATATGGGGAAGGAAGGACCTAGTAATAACATTTTCACTTAATAAATATTTTGAATATACCATGTGAAGGGTTGAGATAATTCATAATCAAAAAATCTACATGCCAATTCAAGGCATAAGTTGAAGGCAACCTTGAGGCATGTGTTCTTTGTTGGTTAGACAATGATTTTTTAATATGTTGTATGTGCACTAGAACATACGAGTTGTTTGGGCCTTTAAAATCATGCAGAACATATGTCTTACCACTTGCTTGTAATGCCAAGTACAATAATAGATTAAAATTTGCATCTTAAACACAACAAATGGAAAGTTTGCAAAGTTCAAAAATGGTGTTGAACTCATTGAAAGTGGGGTCCTTGAATCTACATACAATCAATACAATTCAACTTTTGCCAACAACATTAATGAACTCCATGATAAAATAATTTTGCCTTTTAGCAATTTTAATCAATGTGTGTACCACTTCCTACATCACTAAAATGCATGGCAAACCAAGAACCAATGAATCCAAGCCATAAACATTCCAAGTCCTTTCAAGTAGCTTGTTCTTTGATGCATCAACATGCCTCTTGGCATAAGTGATTTGTATAACCCTAATACTAATTTATGAGGGCTAGCATGGATATTCAATGAATATTGATATTGCATAACAACTTGAAGCCCTTGATTTCCAATATCTTAGCCAAGTTAAAGAATTCCAAGACTTGATGCTTTCAACTTGTGAAAAAAAAATCATACATGATTGGAGCATAGTTCCGATGCATGCTACCATATTCATCTTCCTAAAAGCCATAACCACCATGTTGACCCAATGTGCCATATAATGTAGATGACGAAGTAAGGGGTTATTTTATCCTTCACTTGTGCAATCAACCCCCTATGATGACCTTGAAACATTAAATCTACATAAAATCCAAGGCAAATCCACCAAGAGGCCATGTCCTCATTATACTAAGACCTCTAAATTTGACCATAACTTTCAAAATGACAACAATAATGTTAATCAAAGTTCCACCCATCTAAGTACAAGCATAGTTAAATGGCCCATGTTGGACATCAAAATCATAATGTGTTTATACTCTAAATGAGCTTAATATGTAAATTCATATGCAACATTCACCTAATTATCTTTTTAATATCCATGGAGAAATATTCCTATGAATAAACTTACTAAAGAATATGGATGAAATCCAATTAAAAAAAGAAAAGTCACAACATGTGGATTTTAAAAATTAAACATGATTACAAAATTAAAATTTTCCACATGGAATGAACAATATGACACATTAATATCAAAAAATAAAATTTGAAAAATATTACAACATCAAATAAGGTGTTTAAAAATAAGATGCATTGAAACTTTGTTAACAGTTCCCAATATGGGGCCTAGCCATTACCTTTCAATTTAAAGATGATGCCAAGATTGTAACAAAATTTTTAAAATTACACGTAAACTAATGCAACTACTCATAAAATAATTAAGAAAAATGTTTCATAAAAAGAATAAATAAAGATTCTAACAAACAATAATTATCATTTGTAGCAAAATTATCTCCTAGACTCAAGACACTCCTATCATCACAAGGGAATAAAAAGGTAGCAAAACAAAGCCAAAGGAATATTTCATGATGATAGTAGGTTATTTCTTCCCTTTCCTTAAGACTACTAATATTTTCTACCTCTATTAACACACACACACATGCACATATAAAGTCTTTGTAGGTCCTTGTAAAACCACTATTTCCATTATGCCTTCATTGCCCAAGTACAACATGTTGCCACCAATTGTGACAATCCAATTAAAGACAAGAAGAAATGAAAATAAAAGGCTTGAGAAGATATAGATATGTGTGAAAGACAAAAGAAATAAATAAAAACTAAAATAAAATAAAGAATGGTCCAAGAGAGACATTCTTAACCCCCTCTTTAAATTCAAATCCTCTCACCTTCTTCCCTAAGAAAATAGTTGAATCTCTTTCATTAAAATAAGTCTTATTTTAATGATAACTACTTAATCGACTAAATCCTTTTAGAACTAACTAAAACTAGTTCATTGACTTTCTACCTACAATCTCCTAGAAATTAGCTACACTAGTTGGTATCACTTTCAATAGTAGTGGAGATAGCAAATAAACTTACTATCAACAATTTCTAAACTTACAAAGTTAAACTACTAGCCAAACTAATTACTAGATTTTTTGAAAAAATAATCATGTTTCAGAATTTTATCAATTGTTAACTTAGGGTTAGTTTTTCCTCAACCTAAGTGTTAGTTTTTCCTTAGCCTAGGTGTTAGTTTAATTAGAGAGGCAGCTTAATAAAAGTTTTTATTGGTAATAATTTTTATTATTATTTCCCTTGGGAGGTGACGCCCACTAATTAGTTAGAATTTAGGTTGGTAGGTAAAAATATTAATCAATACCTTTTAGAAGGTGGAAGTTTGTAAGTTATCTAATTAAAAAATAAGAGTAATTTTAAGAAGTAATTATCCTAGCTAGAATAGTAGGAGCTTTTAGGGATTACTAATTAGGGGGCAAGTGACCCTTGGGGAGGATAACAAGGCAGCCCCTAGTTTTCTATGGGGAATTTTTTTAAACGTTTTTGTTTTTATGGTCTAAAGGGGGTTTGGCCTCTCTTCTCTCTCTTTCTAACCTTCCATGTCTTTGTCTTTTCCTCTTTCTTTCATCCCTTTTTTTCTCTTTGATTTTGCACTCTTTGGTGGACTACTCCTACTTTCCCAAGGTGGTAGACACTTTGGTTTACCCACTTGTTTTTTATTTCTCCTTCTTTTCATCTTCTTCCTCTCCCTAGTCCACTTCGTCTTTTTATTTTTATTTTATTTCTATGTGTTGATGGAGAACAAGAGAGAGAACAACGCAATTTGTCCCTTCACTACGGCCAAAAAAAAAGGTGCATATCTTTTAAAAACTTTGTGGTATAATTTGTTTTATGTTCTTGTTAGGAGTAAGGGGACAAGTGCGAGGAGCATGGTGTAGACGGTAAGGAAGATCCAAGGGGGTATAATAAAACTAAAGTATTAGGTTTAGAGGTTCTTAACCCTATGGGAAACAAGGTATGTTCTTTTGCCCTATGGTAACGATTCTACTACAACATAAAATTATCGATATGTCATTACCATTTTTTTAAATTTATGGTGTTGTCATCATGTTTTTCTAACTATTATGTTGTATTTTACTATATATCATTTAGAGGATATGACTAATGGTGATAAGGTAGAGTATCATCGAATGATTAAGTATTATTTATTTCAAACAAAATTTTATTATTCTTATGTGAATAGTTGTATTATGATAAGTAAGGAGGATAATTAGATGTTTAGGAACTAATGAACCTACCTTCCTTAGTAATATCATCACTCTAGAGATAATTATCGGGGCTTAAAAAAAGGCCTATTTACACCAATATAAAAAAAATTAAAACTTTTCATTATTAGTTGATTTTACCTTTTTTTAACTTAAAGATTTCCTATGAATATTTTATCATTGATAGCACATCTAGTTTTTAAAATTTTGCTTTTTCAAGAATGAAAAAACATGAAATGCATTTTTATTTTTCGTCAATGAATGTGGATGTTCATCCATTTTTAGTTATTTATACCAAACAATTCAATTCCATTTATAGTAAGGAAGTCAACTTGTATAATATTAATGGATTTGGTCTTAGAAAAATCACATTATGCATGGCCTTTATAATTTCCCCAACCATTATTGTTAGACCAACGTTTGATTGGGTCATTCTTGACCTTGAACAACAAAACAACTCTTTCCACGATTTGTACTCCAACATTGGCCTTTCATGCATTAGGATGTGTAGACAATCCCAAACTATCTCATTTTATTTTTTCTCCCCAAATGAATCCAAAATTGCACTAAAGGCAAAGATTGACTCTACATTCCTCCCACAATAATAAGTGTTCACATTTTGGTACATTTAGTGTCTCTACTATAGCAATATTCCCCATGGGTCACTCTAAAAGGCCTTTTGACAATGAGGATTCTCTTAAGTTTGTTATTAAGCTTTAGAGGCTAACAAGTTGCTTTTACCTTTGATCTAATTGTGAATTATCATGGACTAAACTTGAGACACTAATCCATCATCCCTTATGTAACTATGCCCCTTAAAATCAAATACCCCATGATGTGACTTAACTTTTTGAGATATCTCATAGGATTTTTGGGTTTTTTTTTAGCATGGGTTCCTTTAATTTTCTCCTATGAGGAGGATTCCATATTGGAGAACTATGATTTTGTGTTGGGTAATTAGTTTTAAAAACGATTTGAGTCCTGAACATAAAGTTTTTAGGCGCTTGAGTGTTGGGCCATAGTTTTGAAAAAAATGCACAAGCATAGCCAAGAAGATAAAACTTGAATAATCAAATACAATATAAGAAAAGAACAAAAAATGAGTTAATGGAAGAGTGCCCACTTGATCCATTGTAATTTTTTTTGCACCAACTCCTTCCATGCACCTCAAGCTCCAAACAAGAAATGCTTTCACATAACAGCCAATTGCCTTTCATGCGAAATCTTGCCTATTCTACTCTCAACAATTGCTTCCATATTATTTAGATGTTATTCACTAAACACAAATGATCACTAAAGCCTATAATGAACCCAACCCAAAGGTTACTTCCACTTTTTTTCAAATGACATGCCAAAAAAAAAAGGTGTAGCTTAATTTTTTAAAATATACAATTCAATTCAATGTAATAAGGTGTCAAAATTTTATACCTAGAGTAATTTAAAATATTCCCAAATTTAATGAAATATTATTTTAATATCTATTATTTCATAGCACAAATTTATTTATTTCACATGCTTCATAAAATATACAATGAGTAAGAGAGAACAAAGGACTTTTGAGGGGGATGGTTTTCTTAGTGAATGGCCCAATCATGTGATGGAGGCCTGGCTTGTCGAATAGCCGAAATGTCACAATGGAGGCAACACAAATTTCTTAGTTTTCACCAATGGTGATGGGTCAAGTTGATCGTTGAACAACAACAAGCAACATGAGAAAACAACCCTTCATAATTAATTTTGCTACAAATGTCCCGCAAGGGCAGTATTTTAATGATACACCAATTGGCCAGCAACACATGCACATCTTGACATCTAATGCATGACCAAAAAATTCTCTATCGGTCATAAGATAAATTGTTCAAATATAAGTTCTACTAGAAGAAAGTGTTTATTTGAGAGAGTCTTCAGATCATTATCAATGGGTAGGCTTATGTGGAGATAAGTATCTGCAACAAAAGCTTCATATTGGGGTTTGAAAGGATTGGGATAAGTGAATTTCTATATGTTACATTTGTTGGTCAAAAATCAAAATCTAGTGCAAAAGTGGTCAACAAGAAACCTTTCTCATAAAAGCTTTGCCAGACACGGTTAGAAAAAGGAAGCAAGATGGAATTGTTCCCATTCTAGACCCTTTATTCACATGTAATCAATTTAGGGTTTTTTGGGGACCAAGAAAACTTTGAATTGAGAAAAATTTGACAATTGCAAGAAAAAAGAAATTCAATGAAAGAGACAGATATAAAGACCTAGCAAATAATGTGTCCAGTTTCTGGTTTTTGAATAGAACATTTGGTCCAAAATTCCTAAACTTCCAAGTTCCGATTTTTTCCCACAAATTAAAGTAGAGTTAGCGGTGATTTTGGTGGTAAGCTAAGTTTCATCCTGTCTTTCCTTTTCCTGAGCGCCTCTGTTGCTGCTACATATATTTTCACTGCTACTACTGTAACTATTATAAATACTTTCGAACTTCGTGCAGTAAATGCTGAGTTTCAGCATTTCGTACTGAGATTTTTTTAAATTTCATTACTTTGCAGATACCACTGAAAGAGGGGATGGGGGTTGCCCAAAAATAGGGTAAAGACCTGGTGACATTACGGATAACTCTAATATCCACTTGTCATGATGCACAGTGAACATTGTATTGAACCTAAGTCCCAAATGGGTTCCAAAATTCCCAGTGCTCAAACAAATATTCAAACACCCAAATGTTGAACTAGCCATGGTACTAAGGTAGTTTGTCTTGGTAGTTTGTCTTGAGCTTTGATAGGATATGAATGAAATCTCAGTTGTCATAACACTAGCCAGAGGCTGAAGCTTCCGAGGAATGGCAAATTCAGTCGTGGCACCTAGTAATTCCAATCAAATTTGGCAAGTGTAGTA
>Ga0116229_10011799_pt1 | contig 12777 bp, 8 predicted proteins | sample S1TSphgellanicum_3_FD_87313 | JGI IMG/M metagenome (GOLD analysis project Ga0116229, IMG submission 87313) | Host-associated microbial communities from peat moss isolated from Minnesota, USA - S1T2_Fc - Sphagnum magellanicum MG | ecosystem: Host-associated > Plants > Peat moss > Unclassified...
GGAGGAGGCGAAGGTCAAGCCCACCTTCAGGCCGAGGTAGACGTTGGCGGCGGTGAACACGAGCGTGATCGCTGCGCCTAAGATCAGCGATCGGAGCGTCAGTTCGATACGCCCCTCGTCGGCGGCTCCCGCAGCGCGCGTCGTCGTCATGAACAGCTTCCCCCAAATTCCGATCGGACCGCGGCGTCATACGCGCCGGTCCACCGCTCTAACCCGCCAATCGTCTACGGCCTAGCGGGGGCTGGTCTGAGGCCGTCGCCGCTGGGTCGTTTGGCCAGCCTGACGATGTTTGAGGCAGTCTAGCGCCTGCGCTGCAACCGGGCGATCAGATCCGTCCTGATCTTGCGCGGCACGAACAGCCGCCACACCACCCAAGCGCACGCCAGCGCCACAATGATATAGGCCACGACCGCCTGGACCATGGCCTAAGCCCCAAAGGCTTGGGCGATATGATAGGTGGCGAAGGCCGCCGCATAGGCCAGAACCAGCATGTAGACGAAGGTCACGAGCGGCCAAGTCCAGGAGTTGGTCTCCCGCTTGATCACGCCGAGCGTCGCGGCGCATTGGGGCGCGAACACATACCAGGCCAGGAGCGCCATGGCCGTCGCCAGCGACCAGTGGGCGTGCAGCACGCCGGCGAGCGGGCCTGTCGCCCCCTCACCGCCCGAAACCGCATAGACGGTGCCAAGCGCGGCCACCGCCACCTCGCGGGCCGCCATACCCGGAATCAGGGCGACGGCGATCTGCCAAGTAAAGCCGATCGGGCGCAGCAAGGGTTCGAGGCCATGGCCGATCATGCCGGCGAAGCTGTAATTGATCGCTGGCTCTGTCGCGCCTGGCGGCGGACCGGGGACCGAGCTTAGGAACCAGACCACGATCATCATGGCCAGGATCACCGTGCCGGCGCGCTTGACGAATATCTTTCCCCGCGTCAGCACGCCCATCGCCACATTCTTGGCGTCGGGCCGCTTATAGGCGGGCAGCTCCATCAAAAACGGCTCAGCCGCGCCGCGCCAGAAGATCTTACGCACCACAAAGCCGACCGCGAGCGCGCTCAAAATGCCCGTTGCGTAGAGACCAAACATCACAAGCCCCTGCAGGCTCGCAAAGCCCCACACGGCCCGGTTTGGCACGAAGGCGGAAATGATCAGGGTATAGACCGGGATGCGCGCCGAGCAGGTCATCAGGGGCGCCACGAGAATGGTGGTCAGCCGGTCGCGCTTGTTGTCGATCACCCGGGCGCCCATGATGCCGGGAATGGCGCAGGCGAAGCTGGAGAGCAGCGGGATAAAGGCCCGACCGTGCAGGCCGGCGCCGCCCATGATCTTGTCCATCAGGAAGGCGGCTCTGGCCATGTAGCCCGAGTCCTCCAACAGGATGATGAACAAAAACAGGATCATGATCTGGGGCACGAACACCAGCACGCTGCCGACGCCCGAGATGATCCCGTCGCAGATCAGGCTCCGCAGCACGCCGTCAGGCATCACCTGGGTGATCAGGGTGGAGAGATGGTCGAACGCCGACTTGATCAAATCCATGGGCGGCTGAGCCCAGCTGAACACGGCCTGAAACATGAAGAAGAGCACGGCCAGCAGGATCGCGACGCCCACGACGGGGTGCAGCAGCACGGAGTCGAGCCGCCCGGTCAGGGTGTCGGGGTGGGAGGGGGGACGGATACAGGTCTTGCGGATCCGCTCGGCCTCAGCATGGGCGGCGCGCAATTCAGCCGCGCTGGGCTCGCGCCAGGCCGGGCTCTCATGGGCGGCGCCCGACACGGACTCGACGGCGGCGAGCAGCTTGTCCATGCCGCGTCTGCGGGTCGCGACGGTCGTCACGACCGGCATGGCGAGCTCCTGCGACAGGCGGGCGAGGTCTATGCTCCAGCCCTGGCGCTCGGCGATGTCGTACATGTTCATCGCCAGCACCATCGGCCGGCCGATCTGTTTCAGCTCCAGCACCAGGCGCAAAACGAGGCGCAGGTTGGTGGCGTCGGCGACGCAGATCATCACGTCCGGCGGCGTTTCCCCCTCTAGCCGGCCCAGCGCCACATCCCGGGTGACGACCTCGTCGGGGCTGCGCGCCCGCAAGGAATAGGTGCCAGGAAGATCGAGCACCCGCAGCATCGCGCCTGACGGGCTCTGAGCCAGCCCCTCCTTACGCTCCACGGTCACGCCGGCATAGTTCGCGACCTTCTGCCGCGCGCCCGTCAGAGCATTGAACAGAGCGGTCTTGCCGCAGTTGGGATTGCCGATCAGGGCGACCCGCAGGGCGGCGGTTCGCTGCGTCGCAGCCGTATCGTTAGCGATATCAGCGACCGATGGTTGGGCTTCGGGGACTTGAAGGCTCACTCGGCCGCCTCAGCGATGACGCCTTGAACGCGGACCAGCACAGAATCCGCCTCGCGACGGCGGAGCGCGACCCGCATATCGTCCAACCGAACGCCGATCGGATCGCGCCCGATCATGCCTTCATGAAGAATTTCGACCTCTGCGCCCTCGACGAAACCGATCTCAAGCAGGCGACGCTCCAATTCGCCCTGAGCCAGGGCCGTGGGGAGATGGGACGCAGAGGCGGCTCCAACCTGCACCACAACGCCCCGCAGGCCTTTTCCGCCATGGCCTAGAGGCACCAGGGCGCCCGCTTGGGGTATCGACGTCTTAAGCTTGGGCGAGGAACGAACCAAGGCGTGCATCCGGCGAGCGAACGAAATCGCGAACGATTATCAATATCGTATCCGCCGTTAAAAAAGCAAGAACTCCGCGGCGCCAGCGAAACGCGCGCACGCCGCTCGATTGTCCATCAACATTAATAAGGTGGATTTACTTATTGTCGAATAGGCCATTGCGCCCATCCGCCGTGGCGTTTCATGAGCGCAATTTTCAAGTCAAAGGTGTGCGGTTCAGTTTCGACGGCGAGGCCGAAATCGGCGGCGTTCGCTATACGATGTCCAACATGCATCGTTGAGGTCTTTTTTGGCTATTTTTTGGGCACGTCGTTACGCCGTTTTACAAAAATGACGCGATGGCTCAATCATCGCTTAACGGCGACAGCGCATCGCCGGAAGGTGCGGCCTACCTTAAGGGATGGGGGTCCTGCGCGATGCTAATTACGGAAACTCGAAACTATAATTTTCGCCTGAAGGCCCAATGCACAGTGTTTCTGGTCTCTGCCAAAGACCGTGCCGGGGACGACATCGAGTCCATGATCGTATGAAATCAGCACGGCGCGTAATGTTATCGCCAGACCCAAAATTATTGGGCGCTTTAGGGGTGATATTACTTTCAGTGATAATATCGCCGCCGGCGAAAGCTGTGGACGTCATGCGCGTCAAGGCCGGCGCCTTTCCAATTTCGAGTCTGGTGAGCGTCCCCCCAGGCGCCCGTTTGATCTATGTCAGCGGCACAACCGCGGAGCCCGCTTCGCCGGGTGCGTCTCTCGGCGACACCAAGGCCCAAACCATCTCGGCCCTGCGGCGGATCCAAGCTTTGCTGAAGGACAATGGCGCGTCGCTCGGCGACGTCGTCATGATGCGCGTGTTTCTGGTCGGCGACGCGCGCTTGGGCGGCAAAATGGACTTCGCGGGCATGATGGCTGGCTACAGCCAGGTTTTCGGAACGCCGGAGCAACCCAATACGCCAGCCCGTACGACGGTTCAGGTCGCCGGACTGGCCGCACCGGGCGCCTTGGTGGAAATCGAGGTTCAAGCCGCACAATTTGCGGTCGCAAAGATCGAGGCCATGATGCCAAAGCCTTGATTCACCTGGCTCGTCTCAGGTGAAATAATATTGGCAAGACTTTGATAAGGGCGGCTCAACCGCCTGTTGATTTAAAACAATTTGGAAAGCGTCGCCGAGCGCGACAAGTTCAAAATATCTAAGGGGGCTATCATGAAGAAGAGTTTATTGGGCGTAAGTACCTTGGCGTTGCTGGCCTGCGCCGGCTCAGCCTGGGCGCAGACGCCAGATACGAGCGTTTCGGAAGTCATCGTCACGGGCACACGCCAGACCGGCGTCAAGGCCGCAGATAGCGCAGCGCCGATCCAGATCGTGGGCGGCGGCGCGCTCGGCCGCACCGGCGATATCGACCTGCCTCAGGCCCTGACGACGGCGGTGCCGTCCTTGAATATCCAGCTCAACGGTGGAGACGCGGCCGCGGTGGTCGTTCAAGCCGCGTTGCGCGGCCTCAGCCCGAACGACACGCTGGTCCTGGTCGATGGCAAGCGACGCCACACCACGGCGGACCTGGGCGTGGACGGGGGAAGCGTGTTTTCAGGCGCCGCCTCGACCGACCTCAGCTTCATTCCGATCGGCGCTATCGACCACATCGAAGTGCTGACGGACGGCGCGGCCGCTCAGTACGGGTCGGACGCCATCGCCGGCGTCGTCAACATCATCTTGAAGACCAGCAACCACGGCGGCTCCATCAGCGCGACGGCTGGTCAGTACTACCAGGGCGACGGAGACCAAGGCGCCTGGTCGATCAACAAAGGCTTTACGCTCGGCGATCACGGCTTCTTCAACGTGACGGTCGAAGAGAAATATCACGATTTCAGCCAGCTTGGGGGCGCCGACAAGCGCTTCTCCAATCCCAACGGATCGCTGCTTTCGGGCCAGAGCGCGATTGTCGCGGCCGGCTTGCCTCTGTCGACCGGCTATCCCGACGAGAACAAGCTGAACGGCGATCCGAACTCCAATATTTACAACGTTTTCTATAATGCCGGTTACGATTTGACCGACAGCATCAAGGCCTACGCCTTCGGTAGCTACGGCTACCGCAACACCTCGCACTACGAGAATTATCGGACGCCGACCAAGGTCGAGGGAACGACTTCGACGGGCGAATTGGTGGTGCCCTTGCCTGACGGCTTTGATCCCCGGGAAGCGTTTAAGGAGACCGACTATTCCTTCACTGAAGGTGTGAAGGGCGATCTGATGGGGTGGCATTGGGACCTGTCCACGACCTATGGCGAGGACAACGACCAAGTCTATACGATCAATTCCGCCAACGCTCAGCTCTTCCCCGTGTTGCAAGCGGTGTCGGCGACGCCGATCGTGCCGCAGCGTAGCTTCTACGACGGCGCCTACATCAACACCGACCTCACAAATACGCTGGACATAGACCGAACCTTCAACGTCGGCCTCGCCTCGCCGCTGAACGTCGCGCTTGGCTTAGAACAGCATCGCGGCACCTATTCGATCTCGGCCGGCGAACCCTCCTCCTACTATGGCGCCGGCGCGCAGTCCTTCACGGGCTACACGCCGACCGACCAAGGCGTCCATTCCCGCACAAACTACGCCTTGTATGGCGATGTGGCCGTCGATCCCATTCACGGCCTGAATGTCGATATCGCCGGTCGCTTCGAGCACTATAGCGACTTTGGCGATGGCGAAATCTTCAAGGCCACGGCCCGATACGACTTCAGCCCCGAGATCGCCGTCCGCGGCACGGTCAGCACCGGCCTGCGGGCGCCCACCCTGGCCGAGGAGTACTATTCCGGCACGAACGTTTCGCCAGACTCCGCCGACGTCCAGCTGCCGCCCAACTCCACCGCGTCCCAAGCCGCGGGCTTTGGCTCGCTCAAGCCGGAAATCTCGCACAACTACAGCTTCGGCATCGTCGCGCACCCCGCGCCAAAGTTGCAGATCACCGCCGACGCCTATGAGATCATCATCCATGATCGCATCCTGCCGAGCGGGTTCCTGTTCGGATCGTCGTCTGGCTATAAGGCGCCGGCCAGCTACGGCCTGCCGCCAGGCGTCGTGTCGCAAGGCGTGCTGAACGCCATCAAGGCGCGCGGCATCACGCTGGATTCGGGCCTGAGCTATGCGGGTATTTCGCTGTTCGCCAACGCCGCCAACACCCGCACCGACGGGGTGGAGGTGACAGGCAGCTACGCCTCGGACTTCGGCGAGATGGGTCATGTCGATTGGACCGTCGGGTTCAACTATAACGAAACCACGATCACGAAACAGGCGCCCCTGCCCGCCGCGGTGGTGAACGCCGATTTCGGCCAGACCACCTTCTTCACGCAAAACGCGATCGATGGCCTGACCACCGCCATCCCCAAGGAAAAGGCGATCCTTCAAGCCTATTGGACCTGGCATAAGTTCGCCGTGAATTTGCGCGAAACCATCTATGGTCCGAGCTCCGACGAGGTCAGCTTCGACGGCAGCGGCGACCCCGGCAAGGCGGGTTACTACGACGAAAAGATCGGCGTGACAGGCCTGACGGATATCGACTTCAGTTACAAGATCACGTCCTCGCTGAAGGCTGAAGTCGGCGCGAACAACCTGTTCGACACCTATGCGCCCAAGACGCCGACGGTGTCGAACGGCAGCGGCGGGTACAGGCCGACCGACGGCTCCAACGTCTATGGGGTGCCGTATGGCTTCGCGGCCTGGAACCCCAATGGCGGCTACTACTACGGTCGCATCACCTACACGTTCTAAGCTCGCCTATGCCTTAGCAGCGGCGTCATCGGGAATCGTATGCCCGATGACGCCCTCGGCCCGCGCACGGCTTCGTTTTGCCGCGTCGTGCTGATAGACCATGGTCCGCAAACGTGGGTCGGGTTTTGCGGTCAAAAATGCACCCAGTCCTTGAACTATACCGCCTCCGGTCAACGCCGCCGCGTCTTCTTCCCCGCTGCACCGGGGGGCGGAAGGGTCTGCGATGACCATGCCCCGAACATTCCAGTCTCCGGCCGACCTTAAGGCGGTCATTGATCGCGCGGCCGCCCAGCTGTCTACCCAGCCCGACGTGGTCGAGCGGGACATGTCGGCTGTTTTGAAACAAGCCCCCAACGATCCTCGGGCCTTGCTGATTTTCGCCTCCGCGCGGCGACGGCAGGGCGACGCCGAGGCGGCCCGCAAAATCCTGGAGCCCTTGGCGCGGGCCTATCCAGGCGCCGCCAACACCGCGTATGAACTGGGCGCCGCGCGCGCCGCCCTCGGCGAACGCCAAGCCGCGATCCACACGCTTCGCCATGCTGTCAGCCTCAATCCCGACCATGCGGAGGCCTGGCGCGCCCTTGGCGACCAATTGTTCCTGGACGGCGACGCCGCGGGCGCCGAGACCGCGTTCGGCCAGGCCACACGGGCCAGCGTCCATGATCCGCGACTAAAGCCGGCGGCCCAGGCGCTGTTTGACGGCGACGTGGCGACCGCGGAAGCGCAGCTCCGCGCCCACCTGGCCAGGTCTCCAAACGACGCCGCCGCCCTCAACATGCTGGCCATCGCCTTCGGCCGTCAGGGGCGCCACGACGATGCGGAGATCCTGCTGGCTGACGCCCTGAAGCTGAACCCCGGCTTCGACGCCGCCCGGTTCAACTACGCCACCGCCCTATTCCAGCAGCAGAAGGCGCCCGAGGCCCTGCCCCAGATCGAAGCCCTGCTGGCCAAGGCCCCCAACGACGCCGCCTACCGCAACCTTTTGGCCGCGATCCTGGCGCTGCTCGGCGAGCATGAGCGGGTCAATACGATTTACGAAGCGCTTCTCGCCGAATTTCCGGCCCAGCCGCGTGTCTGGCTGAACTACGCCTACGCCCTGCGCACCGTGGGCCGACGAGACGAAGCGATCGAAGCCTACAAGCGCTGCCTCGACTTGGCGCCCGAATTGGGCGAGGCCTACCTGGGTCTCGCCAATCTGAAGGTGGCGACCTTCGCCGATACGGACATAGCGGCGATGCGCGAGCGCCTCGCCCAGCCAGGTCTTTCGCCCCAGGAGCAGGGGCCGTTGTACTACGCGCTCGGCAAGGCCTTGGAAGATGCAGGCGACTATTCCGCCGCGTTCGAGAACTACGCCCGCGGCGCGGCGATCCAGAAGGCGGCGACCCCTTACGACCCGGACGAGGTGACGGCCTTCGCCCATCGATCGATCAAGCTGTTCACCCCTGCCTTCTTCCAAAGCCATCCGGGCGGGGCGCCGATCGACGATCCCATCTTCATCCTGGGGCTGCCGCGGTCCGGCTCGACCCTGATCGAACAGATCCTGGCCAGCCATTCGGCGGTGGAAGGTACGATGGAGCTGCCCGACATCGGCCTCTTGGCGAGGCGCCTCGGTCGCAGCGAAAAGGACGCGCCGCCCCCCCGCTATCCCGACGTGCTGGCTGATGTCGACGCCGCCCGGCTCCAGGAGATGGGTGAGGCGTTCATCGCGGCGACACGCGTCCACCGCAAGCTCGGCCGCCGCTTCTTTATCGACAAGATGCCCAACAACTTTCACCATATCGGGCTGATCCGCCTGATCCTGCCCAGGGCCAAAATCATCGACGCGCGCCGTCATCCCCTGGGCGCCTGCTTTTCAACGTTCAAGCAACACTTCGCCCAGGGCCAGAGCTTTTCTTACGATCTCGTTGATCTTGGTCGTTATTATCGAGACTATGTTGAACTCTTGCGTCATTTTGATAATGTTTTGCCCGGCCACATTCACCGCGTTATCTATGAAGATATGGTGGAAGATACGGAGGCTGTGGTGCGACGCTTGCTCGACTACTGCGGCCTGCCATTCGAGGATGGGTGTCTGAAGTTCTACGAAAACGATCGGGCGGTACGCACCGTCAGCTCTGAACAGGTAAGAAAGCCGATCTTCCGCAGCGGGCTGGAGCAGTGGATGCGATTTGAGCCTTGGCTGGAGCCGCTCAAAGCGGCCCTGGGGCCGGCGCTGGAGCAGTGGCGCGGATGAGTTTTCGCATGGCGACGATGGTGAGGCTATCCCCACCGGGAAGCGCCGCATGGCGGGTCTCCGCAACCTCGTAGCCGTAGCGGCGGTAGAAGGGCAGACCGGTCAGGGTCGCGCCGAGCTCGAGAGACATGAAGCCCGCCCGGGCGGCGGCCGCCTCGCAAGCGGTCAAAATCGCCGCGCCGACGCCCTGGCGCGCCGCGGCCGGGTGGACGAAAAAGGCGCGGATCCGTGCGGGGTCCACACCGGGGATCAATAGGCTGTCGTCTCGGTCGGCCGCCGCGTCCGCCCCGAACAGGGTGCGTCGCCGGCTCCACCCGCCGCACCCGACCAAGCTGCCGCCCTGCTCGGCGATGAAATAGGTCTGATCGGCGATCAACTGGCGATCCACCCCGAACACGGAGCCGAGCGCCGCATCAAGCTGGGCGGGCGAATAGTCTCCAGCCTGCAGGCCGCGCACCGAGGCTTCGATCAAGCCGTTCAGAGCCGCGACATCCGCATCGACGGCGATCCGCAGGGTCGGCCGCACAGGGGGCCCGCTCAAGCCACAGCGCGCGATGTCGCGGCGACCTTGCCCCGACTACTGCGCTTGACCGGCAAGGTGAAGCTGACGGTCGTGCCAAGACCGGGCTCGCTCTCCAATTCGAACACGCCCCCGTGCATCTCGACCAGGGACTTGGTGAGGGCCAGGCCCAGGCCTGAGCCGGCCTGAGCCTTGGCGTGCTGGGTCTCGATCTGTTCAAACGGCTTGGCCAACCGGCCGATGTCTTCCTGAGCGATGCCGATGCCGGTGTCGCAGACGCTGATCTGCAACCTGTGGTCCGCCGTCTCCTCGCCCAAGCTCCAGACCTTCACGTCGATCCGGCCGCCCGCCGGCGTAAACTTGATGGCGTTGGAGATCAGGTTGAGCAGAATCTGCTTCACGGCCCGGTAGTCGGCTTCGACCTCGGGCAGACCTGGCGGCACAGACGTCGCCAAAACAAGATTGGCGGCGTCCGCCCGATTGCGCATGAGGCGCGCCACGTCGGCCACCACGTCATCGATCTCCATCCAATCCAGGCTCAGCGCCATCTTGCCGGCTTCGATTTTGGACATATCCAGGATGTCGTTGATCAGCGCCAAAAGATGCTGGCCCGAACTCAAAATATCCTGAGCGTATTCCTTGTAGCGCCGATCGCCCAGGGGGCCGAACATCTCATGCACCATGATGTCGGAAAAGCCGTTTATGGCGTTCAGCGGCGTCCGCAGTTCATGGCTCATATTGGCCAGGAATTCGCTTTTGGCGGTATTGGCGCTCTCAGCGCGCATCTTCTCTTCCTGATACTTCTGGGCCAGCTCCGTCAGGTTTTGCTGGGATTCCTTCAGCCGAGTGACCGCCTGCTGCAGCGCCTCCTCATTCAGCCGCCGGGCCTCTTCCTGGCGCTTGATGGTGGTGACGTCCGCCGCCGTCATGACCAAGCCCCCTTCGGCGGTGCGACGCTCGGAGATCTGCAGCCAGCGCCCATCGACCATCTCCACCTCCTTGGTCCCAGGCGCGCTCGACGACGGGGCGACCTGACGGCGGATGGCGAGATCGACGAGTTGGTGCACGGCGCTGCGTCTGGCCCCCGGCTGAACCACCTGGGGCTCAAGCATGAAAAAGCTCCGAAAGGCGCCGTTGCACATCAAAAGGCGACCCCGGCGGTCCCACAGCACAAAGGCCTCGGAGACGCTATCGATGGCGTCATGCAGCCGCCGCTCCGCCGCCAGCACCCGCTGTTCGGCCACGCGCTCCTCGGTGACGTCCAGAGCGACCCCCATCAAGGTGGCGTAGCCCCGAAGGTCCGGCTCGCCGAACGCCTGGCCCCGCGCATCCAGCCACGCGAACCCGCCGTTGGGACGCGGGACGCAGAACGTCACATCCAGGGCGCCGAAGGTCAAAGCGCTTTGCAGAGCGCTGCGAACCTTCGCCTGATGGTCCGGTGCGATACGGGCGATAAACTCCTCGGTGGAGACGACGCCGCCGCCGCCCCACCCCATCATCAGCCCCGTCATATCGGATAGCAGCACCTGTTCGTCGCGCAGCCGCCATTCCCATATGCCGCAACGCGCCGCCTCCACCGCCAGGCGGAACTTTCGCTCGCTCTCATTGCGCAAGGCCGCGGCCTGAGACGCGCGCCGGGTCTGCGCCAGCATCAACAACATCAGGATGGCCCCGATCGCCATGGGGGCCACGAGACTAAACAGGTTGGAGAGCTGTGCGCGACGCAGGGCTTCCACCGACGGCGCCTCTACCCCGCCGATCAACTGAGCATCCGCCGTCGTCGCCAGGACGAGCTTGGCCTTGTGATCTATATCGAGCGCGGCCTCGACTTCCCGGCCATGGTCGATCGCGTCCCGAACATCGGCGGGAGCGACGCCAAGCGCCGCCAACTCGCTATGGGTCGGCCCGAGGCCAGAGGCGGCGACGATCACGCCATTACGCCCGGCCAGCAGGGCCATCCGCCCCATCGACCCTTCAACCAGAGCCTTGAGGTCGGCGGCCAGGATGAGAACCATCCGGCCCTTAGGTGTGTCCACAGGCGTGGCCATGTAGGTCCAAGGGGATCTCACGCCGCGGGTGGTGGCCGAGGCCGCCGGCGGCGGCGCGCCGACCCAGACGCCCTGCCCCGCTGCGTTCGCCGAGGCCGCCGCCTCAAGCCACTGCGCATCCGTCGCGTGTCCCGCCATCGCCAGGATGCGACCTCCAGCGCCGACGACCGCCCCGCCCGCCGCCGTGGGGCGTCCATATCGCATCGCCTGGTCAAGGGCGTCCTGGGGTTCGTCAGGGTTGGCGCCTAGCAGGGTCGCTGCGGGCTGGCTGCTCATCTCCAACCGGGTCAAGGCGGTTTGGGCATGGGCCGTGAGCAGTTGCGCCCCGCTGCGCGCATCCTGATCCGCCGGCTCCGCCGCCTTGATCAGCCGGTTCGCGGCGAGGCCCGTATAAACGCCGAGCATGACGATGGCCAAAAACACGGCGATCCTGAAGGTGATCGGAAAGGCCGACGCAGCCGATCTCACCTCTTCGGCTGACGCTTTAAGTCCGCCCGCGCTCGTTAAGCCTTTTGCCGCGCGGCTAGCCAAGCCGGCTTCTCCCGAATCTCTACCCAAACCTTAACCGGGAGCGGTTCTTCATACCATCAGAAGGGACGCCGAAAGCGGGGAGACCTCACAACCCCTGAGGTCATTCCGTCCCCGGCGTCTGTTCCAGCGTCTTTCCGACCAGTTCTCGGACATTCTTGGACAGAGTCGGGGCCGCCGCGATACGAGCCAATTCGACGCGCATCATCTCGGCCAGATCCTCGCGATAGCGCCGGAAATCCCCCAACGGGCTCACGAGCCGCGCCGCCAGGCCGGGGTTGTAGCCATCTACCCGCAAAATCTGATCCGCAAGGAAGCGATAGCCGACGCCGGTTTCGTCGTGAAAGCGGAACGGGTTGGCGTTGGCGAAGGTGGAGACCAGCGCTCGAAAACGGTTGGGGACCTTGGGGTCGAACGCCGGATGGCCGGTCAAGCCCACAATCTTGCCCAAGACGTCGGCGGAGGGCGATCGCGCCTGTACGGCGAACCATTTGTCGATCACGAGGGCGTCGCGTTCCCAAGCGCGATAGAAGGCCAAAAGCGCATGATCGAAGGCTTGCCCGCCGATCTGCATCAGGGCGTTCAGGCCGCCCATAGCGTCGGTCATATTGGCCGCGGCCTCGAAATGGCCCTTGGCGCGGGCGGCGATGGCGGCGGTCGGCTCGGCGACCAACATATCCAGCGCGGCGTTACGCAGGGCGCGCCGTCCGGCGGCGGGCGCGCCGGCGCTAAACTCGCCAGGCTCCTGAAGGGCGCCGTGCAGGTCGACCAGGAGGTCGTGTAGATGCACCGCTATTCGGGCCCGCAGGGTCTCGCGCGCCTCATGGATGGCCCGGGGGTCGGCGTGGCGCAGCGACATGACCAGATCCTGCTCGCTGGGCAGCTCAAGCACCAGGGCCTTGAACGCCTCGTCCGCCGCGGAGTCGCGCAACGTCCGCCCCAAGGCTTCGGCGAAGCGGACTTCGCTCACCTCGTCGGGCTCGCCCGCGATCCGGCGCA
>Ga0116229_10011801_pt1 | contig 12773 bp, 10 predicted proteins | sample S1TSphgellanicum_3_FD_87313 | JGI IMG/M metagenome (GOLD analysis project Ga0116229, IMG submission 87313) | Host-associated microbial communities from peat moss isolated from Minnesota, USA - S1T2_Fc - Sphagnum magellanicum MG | ecosystem: Host-associated > Plants > Peat moss > Unclassified...
AGTGATTATGAAAATTAATGTTATGTTTAACAAATTATTGTATTTATAGTTAATAATTACCAAGAGAAAAAAATTACTTGACCTATAATAATTTTTACAACAATAAATGTAATTATACAGTAAGTAATGTAATTAGTTGAATAAGAATTCCAAAAAATTCGAGTTAGAATTTACTTTCTAATAACAATTGTTAATTCATTACTTATAATTTTAAAATAAATATTCAAAATATTTAATTTTTAAATTATAGTCATTAAATTAGTTTACATTAATTATATTATATATAATTCAATCAGATTTTTAAAATAATAAAATATTTTTAAATATTTTATTTATTTATTTATTTATGAGTTATGTATTAATAACTTGTGAGTAACTAAATAACTAGTTTGTTAAATATTAAGAAGTTATTGTTGATTTAAGTAATTGATAATGAATATTAAATATTTGTAGTGTATAATTTATAATTTAAATATATGTAAATTTAATCATTATTAATTAAATTATAATTAAATTATGTAGTATTTGAATTGGTTAAAAATCTAAAAATTAAAAAAAAAGGCATGAAGAAATTTTTTGAATTACAACTTAGTTTGTAAAAAAGTTAAAATTTTAAAATTTATCCCATATTGCTTGTTTTTCATTCCTATTTTGAATATTATATAAACAAAAGGGGTGTGGTCAACCAATTTCACATTAAGAAATTTGTGCACATTGGATGAGCTAATCAAAAGGCTCAACCCAAAACCAAAAAACAAATAATGCATAATTTTAAAGTACTTACCTCCTCAACCTACTTATCTATCTAGTTAAATAGGTACTTAGTTTGACCTACCCATCTAGGTCGGCCTATGTATCTACCTACTTAAGTACCTACCTATATGAGTAAATATTTAGCCTAAGAAAGTAAAACCTACCTACTTACTTTTTTATCTAAGTAGGTAGGTAGGTAGGTAAGGATTATAGGCACCTATTTATGTACCTACCTAGGTACCTACCAACTTAATATTAATATTTTTATTAAATTAAAATTTGTAATGCCACGTGGTTTATTTACATTGGACCACGTGTCATAATATAAAATCATCCAAATATTTGAATTAAACATCCTAGATTATTTCAAAACAATAATAATATTATTATTTTAAATAATCAAATATTAAGACACATGGCAACACATGATTTGCCCTCAATTGTGACCAAAGTAGTTGCATCTTAGTAACATGTGACAATATGTATACAATGGAGTCAAAGGATGAAATGTATTTGTTGACTTTTTCTTTCATACAATACCCTTTGTCATTTGCGACTAGTTTATCTCATGCGACTTGTCTTAGGCGACTAAAAGGATTTTAGTTACAAAATGTCTATTACGACTAAAATTTAGTCACAAATAGTAGTCAGAAATACATGTTTTTCTTCTAGTGATGCATTTTGACAATTGGAACACATTCATTAACATTGGTGTGCGAATTGTAATAACATAACATTCCACATTCATCATTAAAGTTCCTTATTCAAAATGCCATACCAAAATTAAACAAATGTTTTTGTGACCCCTTGTGTCATAATGATCAACCTCCTCATTTGTGCATATGCTTCCCATAAAATATTATTGGGTTTAAGTTGGAATTATTATAAATTTCATAGTTTTTCTATTTGAATCTTTTGGTGGTTTCCTTGCAACTTTCAAGAAAATTCCACAAGGTTGAATGTTAACAAAAGATTTTGGCCATCAATGGAAGAACCATACACCACCACTTCCAATGGATGTCCTATTGCCATTCCCGTTTGCATTTGCCAAATTACTATTAGAAATTGTTACAACTATATTTGAAGTTGTAGTAATATTTGGGGCCATAATATTTGGGCGATTAATACAATTACTGCTCTTCAATTTGTTTTTCATGTACATGCTTGAATTCATGGTAATCATCCATTGGTGACCTTTTAAAATGTTGAAACAACCATTTCCGTGCCATGAAGGATGTGAACATTTATGGATTACGCATTTGTTGTATATCACACTAATTATCAAATTCCTATATGAAATCATCTAGCTCAATGGTGCCAATTGCCCTTGAATATCAATGAGGCCCTTTGGTGGCTCCATAAAATTTGTCCATGTTTCATAAAAATGGTGTGACAATTGTAACCGCCTTGTAACATAATTTGAATTTGAATCCAAGGATTCCCCTTTTGATGAAGGTGATGATAGCAATGTGAATGATTTGAACTAAACCTCCCACCTTATAAACCCATTATAACCACTTGTACTTAATGTGTTCCTTACTTTGGAATCTCATGGCACCTATGTGGTGATTTCTATCAAATTCTAAGTTCCAAACCAAAATTCCTTAATAATGTTACACCTTTTAAAGTTCATGACAAACAAAACTAATGGGGCATTTGCATCCATTAAAAACATTCCACAAGGTCAAACAAATGTGAAATTCATTGTGAACATGACAAACATGGTTTACCGATCATCAATCCAATCTCATCACCACAACCAAACAATGGAATTGATCCATTCATCACCTTTGGATACAACCCATGATAATGCCAACATAGGGTTACAACTCAACCCCCCCAACTAAATGTTCAAACCTAATAATTTAGGTTTATGAGGTCAAGTGGACCTACATGTACAATCAAATGTGATAGTAGCCTTGTCCCCTCCTTGCCATTAAATGAATTAGTTAAAACCCTTGGCATTAATTACATAAGCATGGGAAGACACAATTTTTCACCCCAAGTTTACAACAAGAAACTTATGAGAAACACAAATGCAAAAATTGAAAAATGTCAATGGTGTGAAATCCACAAGTGTTGATGGTGTGACACTTGACCATCTATGGGTTATAGATATTTGTGCTTACCATCAAAAGTGCTAAGTTATTGAAAATCTAATGAAAAATTATCTCTCACATTGTTTTCCCATGTTTGAAAAAATCTTCCAATTTGTTTTGTCTCCAAATGGGTTGAAATTTTCCACACATGTAAACCTCTTCTCTAGGAACTCAATGATGCAAAAATCACCAAAATTTGACTTTGTATGCTTTTTATATGAAATTCCAAAACTTTTCCCAATTAATTCCAAATTAAAATTCGAAATTAATTGAAAATTTTAATTGTTTGGTTATAGGGTAAATGTGTTCGAACTTTGTATGACCTTGGGGTCAAAATGTTTGATGCACAATCATAAATATATGTTCGATTATTAGCCTATTTGAACAATCAATAACCTTTTATTTGTTAATTAGATGGATGAAAAATTTATGGACGAAAAGTTTACACATTTAAAAATCATGGATGATGAATTTTCCACATGGGTCAAAATCTTTGAAATTTTTTTTAAAAAAAAGGGTAGGTTTGGATTCAACCCTTTGAAACTCTTATATTGAACCTATGTTTTGAAAAATGTGAACTTGCTAATGTAATGAACTCATTAAGTTCAACAAGGAGCTCCAAGTTCTTAGTAATGGAACTTGCATTTTAGCCACCACCCTTTTTTCCTCCCTATTGAAGGTCGCCCCTTTCTTTTCCTTTGTTGTTGCAACAACTAATCACACCCCACCAATGAAAAAGACCATGAAGATGAAAAGGTGGATCATCCATGGCCTTCCCTCCTTTTATGGATGATGATTTAAAGCCCAAGCTCTAACAATAATGGTGTTTTCAAAAGTTGTTTGTGAACTATTCTCATCACCCTTGATTTGAGGCAAGTGACAATAATTCACAATGGGTTCCAAGTGAGTGTCACTAAGTGGTTAGACTTGAAGATTTGGAAACATGAACATGCAATTGCATTTGGTTCACGATTTATACCCCATTAATACTATCACAAGGAAGTTTAACTTAAATTGGCCTTCAATCACAACTCACAATTAACATGATCAACATGAATTGCATGCAAATTGCATTACATTGAACAAACATTCATTTCCAACCACCAAGTTGGTTTGACACAAGACTTAGACTAGTTGTAACAATGTGTGTTTATTTTATGCTCACCAATTTCACTCAAAGATCTAACAACGTGATTGCTAGTTTTGGACTTAAGAACATCACACACTCCAATTATAACCATCACACAATTTGTTCCATAATGTTTACATTATTTGTTTGATGTCATTGGAAATTGGTACACATAATCTTAACTATAAGAATCACTACCATGCCAAACATAAACTTGAAATGATAAGGAACAAGGTGAGGGTCGCTTTTCAAAGTTGTCAAATTATTAATGTGTTGTTACAAGGACTCCCTCCCCTTTTTAGCATGATATCTTCCAACTCCTTGGTTTGATCTTGCTAAAATTTGGTAAGCAAGTGTGCCATTTCATGTTCTACCACTATCTCTAGTTCCAAAAAGATCTAACGGTGGGTTTGAAAATTGTAGGCCTTCAAAGTTGAGGTCTAAAGGCTACCACACCAACTTAATGTCTCACTTCTTCACTTCAATTCAACAACTTCATGACAAATAACTTTTAATGCAAGATGTCCATTCCTTCCCATCATTTCCCTTTCCTTTTCATAATTACTCTCATGTCTTCTTGGCTATGTTTTACCTCTCTTCTTACACCAAAAACATCCCAAATTCTCATGGAAAAAACTAAATGAGCCCAAGAATTTCCAACCCCTTTAAGGAGCCCTTCTTTCTCCCAAAAGTGAACCTCTTGTCTTGGCCAATGGGACTGAAGGGGAATCCTTTCCTTGCTCCTTATTCCAATCAATTGGCTTTCATCCTTTGAAGTCCAATGAGAATTCAAAGAAATCCATGTACTTTTTCAACAAGCCAATGGGGGTTGGAGGAGATCAACTTCCTCTAATCAAATGTGTATGGAATTCCTTCATGCAATGAAATCACTTCATTCCTTTTTTTCATTTTCCTCCTTGATCCCTTCAATCATGTCACCTTTTGACATAATTTCATTCATCCTTTGCATGTTCATCCAAAAGTAACTATCTCTAGAAATAATTTACCTTTGAAATAAGTCTTCAAAGATTTATTTATGCACCTTCTGTTCACCAACTTTATTGACTAAATCCACCAAACTACTTGAGATAAATCCCCACAATTATTGATTAAATGTACTATTTACCCTCGAAATATAATTAATTCTATATCCAAATTGTACTAGTTACTTATGTAGTACATGTGGCTAAATAAATCAACAACCCTAAACTTAACATAGGATTTTCTCTAATATCCTTTCCCACTATCGATTTTTAAAATTTGATCAACACCATTGAACCTAGGGCCTTTTGTCTGGCCTAATTAAATCATGATCAAATTTGTTGCCTAACATCACATGTTGGAACCCTGACTACAATCTATTTAAATGATATTTTTAATACCATCACCATTATATTAACACCATGGTAAACACCTTTGAGATGTGTGACCCTAAAACTACATCGATTGATGAAAAACATCTGGTCAATGTAAAGGCCAAAATGTTGGAGTTGAACTTGACACAATCGTCAAAACACGAAGAAGAATCGGCCTTACAGGTCGTGCGCCCTAGAATGGACCAATTAGTGTGGGATCATCCACCACCACCCCTTAATGCTAGCACCTTAAGGATTTTAAAGTTTGTTCCTACTTTTTAGGATCACCCAAGAAGGTTTGTTGAATGTCTAGGCGAGAATGATGATGTGCATTTGTTCTTGAGGACATGGGGTTGTTAGTGATGGGCATTATCGTTGGTTAAAAGGCTCGGTTAACAACCTGCCCATGGAACAACAAGCTAATTATGTTGCTTGTACCATTCGTAAAATTTTAAACTTCTTACAATTGTGACTAAAATGGTTGTCTATGTTTATTTAGATGTTACATTAATGCTTCTTGAATTGATTTCAAATGTGGTTAGAATTTTAGCACTTGAAGTTTTTAAAAAAAAATTCTATAATTAGTGGTTCAGGAGTGGAAGAATATATTTTTTTAGAACAACCTTGAAGTTGGTAACAATTTTTATAACATCGTGGTTGAAAACATTTGACATTTACATTTACTTGTGGCTCATTGCGGCCTTAAAACTAGCATATTGCTTAATCTTTGATAAAACTAACATCAACCTTATTAGTAAAAGCTTCCTACATGCATTGTTCAAAATGTTTAATCTATTTTGGTTCAAATTAATCCACTTAACTAATATTCACAAAATGAACTGAAATTCCACTTAATCCTAGTAAAAATAACTAAAGTGAACTTACCATTATCTCAATTAACTAAATTCTCATTCCCTTAATTCAAATCATTTAACACCTTATTGTTGAAAATTTATTGAATTATAATCATTCACTACTAAGATTACCATTGAATTACAACATATATAACCTAATCATTAATGCTAGCTCACATTGTTCCTCCCCTTCACTTTGGTTGTAAAAACTTCAAGCAATTATTGTTGTTTATTCTTGGCATGCGTAGACCCAACTCCAACAACACTAACAACAAAGACCATGACAACCACTTGGCCCTAGAGTTCAAAGCTCATAACAATGGATCACAATGATGATGAGCTTGGTGACACAACTTTGATGGCTACTCATGTTCCTTCACCAATGAAAAGAGAGAGGGAGAGAAGAAAGAAGGAAAGTCAAAAGAAAAGAAAGATGGGGGGGGGGGAGCTTCTATGATATAAGCAATGTTTTCTTTCTTGTACTCCACACTTTAGGGTATACAAGCATTGTTTAGGTTCCTCCCAAAGGACTTAAACCAAAAACATGTCAAAAAAATTTAGAATTGCCAAAAGTAAACCAACAAGGTCCCTTTAGTTACAACTTATACCCAATTGTGAAGTCCAACACGTGAATCTCGTGCTAGACAACAAATCATGTGCCAAACATGAACAAAACAAAACCATGTTCAACGAGAATAACAAATCTAACCAACTAGACCTAGTTTTTTGGATTCAAAATGTTACTCACTTATACACAAAAAAATCCAAGCACAATCAAAGCCCTTGTGAACACAAACTTGCAATTTCTTTTTAAAAACTAGTACAACACAACACAAAAGAGTGATGTGATCTCAAATCTAGAAAACTAAATTGAATCACCTCACTCAAGAATTTATATCCAATCCAAAAGTCTAAATAATTGGAATCATATTCACATTGGAACCAATTTCAAACTAACTTACCCTAATTTACCTATTGTAACTAGGACATAACCACCTAAAATAGAGTAAAACTCTTGACAAAAGCAATTGAGGTAACCACCATGGTTAGCTAGGGAAATGGACCCAATAGAAAACTATTTCCTAACCACTTACCATCTATCCTTCACGTTGCACTGATGGGTGCTGGCTGTATTGCCTATCACATTGTTAGAATGGAAGTTTTGAATTATTTTGAAAGTTAACTTCCCTAAACTAGCATTCAAATTTTGTAATAGCATCATAGGATTGTACATTGTACCTAAGTACAAAGAAAAAAAATCATGGCCAATGAGATTGTTAAAATCAGTGCCTTCAACAATTTATGGGAGTTGCCTTTGTGAATTAGTACTTACATGTTGCATGCAAACAACATGCAGATTGCAAGGAGCTTTTAACAAGAATAAAGAGTTTTATAAGTTACTCAGGGTGCTCCTCATGATAGCAGACAAGGTCTGGCACAATACTCTTGTGCTATTTGTTTCACTTTAATAGTTATTTGTGTGATTTTCTCTAGCTCTAATTTCCGTAAATCCTGAAATTTTGAACAATGAGCATTAGGAACAGGTTCACAACTTGGGATGTTTTAGGTTGTGGCCCACCTGATCTCCAAGAAAGAATAGCATTTAAGCAATGTGACTTCAAGAAACACAATTCTGCAAGTACAGTGCAGAATTGCTTCAACAACTCCAAGAAAACTAGTCACAAGAGTTTGCAGTCTATGGGTGTGCTGACAAAGAGGGCTCTAATCTTTTCTAACTCTATATGCGACTGTTACAGCTTATTCTGCATGTGCCAGAGAGCTTGCTATTTTCTCTGAAGGAATCCAGCATCCCTAATAATTTCAGGAAGCAATAAGTTTGGGACAGTGGTTTCTTAGAGAATCTCAAGCACAAGAAGCACATTGACAGCAAGAGGACTCTTTGATTCAGACCCAGCAAATGCTTCTTTATTTTTTTGTGAAGTCTATGTTGCCTGAAGCAAAACATGGTTTGCAAAAGGGTGCTCCCGAAGAATGGTTTCATATGGTACATTGCATGGTTCAAGGGATGGTTAGCATGGACAACTACCACCACCTGCTGAAAGGCAGATCCATTCTACAGTTTCCTTCACTCCATCTTGGACAGAAAGGTGGCATTTTAAGTTTCCTGTATCTGCTTTATTGAGACATCAGAAAGATGAAGTGACATTTTGTATACTTTTGTCAGGGCTTCTGTCCCAATCTTGATATTGCAAGGCAGCTGCAGCACAAGCTGCTACAGAGGAGCTGTATTTCTTCTGCAGTGATGCCAGCAATGTATCATGTGATTCCTGTATTACCACATAAACCAGAACACAATTGGCAATCTGGAGAAAGAATGAGAAGTCTCCAGATCATTCAAAACTCAGCTCAGTATAAAACAAAATTCTTTCTCAGTAACATGCCTCTCACTATTTGCTAGGACAAGTATACTTCCCTAAAACATGACAAGTCCCTAAAAGAATACAGGTAGCTACATATGATCAAATGGAGCACACAATGTGCCCAAAACCATAGCAGCTTGTACAGGATGACAAAACATTCTCACCCTTAGAACCCGAACCTCCTCCTCCATTGCAACTGCTGCTTCCTTCTGAAGACCAGACAACCAGACATTTAACATCAGGAAGCAAGAGCAATTCACCCTTCTCTCACACTGCTTGAACCAAGCAGGGTTAAGAGCAAACTGTACACAGGTCAAGGACATGGCCTAAAAAGAGAATTTAAATTCCATTGACAGGTTAGGCTGGGGGTCTGCTAGGGGTACAAGAGGATATCTACATGTACTCTGCCCTGAAGATCTCCCAACTACCAGCTTGGCCACTTCTATTTCTTCATTTGCACCATTTTAGGTTCCTCAACTTCCAGTAATCTAGCTCTACTACCAGAAGACATTGATTGGGCAGAACAGATACATATCATCAAACAAAGTGTTGCACATGTTCTGTTGAATGGTGGCATCCAAGCAATCTCCATCTCTACAGGAATTTTGTGTTTTAACTCCATACAGACCTGGCGACTGATTTTGACCTGCAACTCAAGACTTCGTTGACGTTCCTCAGTGAGAGCATGCATTGCAGCCTGGTGATTCTGCTCAGCAGCCCTCACTGCTTTGCGCAACTCTTCCACACAATCTCTCAAGTTCACCTACTCACCACCAGTGCACCCAGTAGTAAGCATTTGAATCAATGCACAAGGGCCAGATTTGATAGGCATTTGTGAGAGAATCATCTACTTACATCATCCTTGTTTTGTTGGTCACCTCCATTCTGAACTCTGGATTTCCTTTTAGGTCCAGACACTGATGGTCCCAGCCTGTCCTGTGTCAGCCCTTCCCTAGGGATACAGCCTGCCTCTGAATGCAAGGCAGATTTTGAGGCACTCTGTCCATTAACAGGCTTCTCAAACAAGAGAGGTTCTCTAAGACGAGAGGGAGTGAATAAAGCAGAGGGGACATCATGAAGGACAGATGGCATTGTGTCATGGGACTCATTATCTGGTGTGATGCTCTTGCCAGCCTGTTGAGACAAACCCACACCACCCTCTGTTTTGGTCTTCAAGTTGCACAGTGCCACTCCATGATTGTCAGCACTTTTGGCACTTGCCTGCTTTTTTGGGACTTGCTCTGCTGCATTGGCAGCGGGGATGGATAGCCTCCTAGCCTTGGATGAGGCTTGCAAACTAGAGGTGCTGGATCCACAAAGTCCTGTAGGACTATTCCTCAAGGCTGAATCACCGAAAATCACTTGGCCATCATAGATGATAAGGTGATATGTCTGACCAGGAGCATCCACTGGACTTGGCCTTGACTTGGCATGAAGCTGGTGACTGGGATACTTGGGCTCCTGCTCTCTGCAAACTGCATGACCCAACCCTGGAAACATATGCAACTGCTTCTTGGTCTTTGGAGGGCCACCTCCTCTCACATCATCACACCAATGTGCTCTCATCACCCTCCGTCGAACAGGTTGTCCATGTTGTCCTTGAAACAACCCAATGATTGAATATCCAAGACCCAGAAGGCCTACCACAACAGCAAAAAGTAGTGCAACCATACTGGCATTTCTTGGGAGGTGTTTCCACTGTGGTGCAGAGGAAATGATAGAGAGAAGACCTAGAAACAACGGCCATTAGCACATCAATTTCTGTTACTCAAAGTCAGCTCTGTTTCATCCAAAGACATGCAGTGGACACTGAAAATAACCAGAAAAAACTGAAGATGTAGGGCTCAAAAACAGAGGAGTCTTCCAAAAAAGAAGAGAAACAATGGACGTAGAATATAGACTCTCCATATCACTTCCCATATCATGAAAATGGATACCTAATAACCACTGCAACTGAAAATTGCACTGCTGGCTGTTGGGTTTTAGCAACAGCCAGCAAAGAATAGGTTTATGTTTACCTTTTGCACCCATCAAATGCAAGAGCTCTGATACACATATACCAACTTGCTCCTCTCCAGCAGCTTTCAATCCTGATAGACTGTCCTTGAAGGAGACTACAGGTTGCATGTTGCTTGGGACTTCACTTCCACCTTCCTGCAAAATAAGAAGCATTCCTTAGTCTGCCCAACAGCAGAATTTCCAATGTACAATAGGAGACTGACCCTAGGAACCATCTTGGGGCAGGAACATTGGAAGAAAACAACACAAGCCCTGTGCACACAGTACTAAGGGTCATCCACTTTCCCAGAGTCATTTGCCTCACAAAACAATTCAGATTGATCCTCTTCATTCCTTAAGCTTCTCTTAAACAGAATCAGCTCATATCATAAGCTCACTTACTGAAACTAGATGACCCTCAGTACAGAGATGCTTCCATAGAGCTTGCCGGGACGAGGAGCCCCAGACACCAGTACTTGGTACTCCATGCATTGTCTGAAACTGCTGCAATGCTTCCTTTGTCTCTGGTCCAAAATACCTGAAAGCAATCCAACAGTCCAATCATTATTAGAGGATTTTCATTACCAATCAGGTTTGTTTCAAGGGAGCTCAGAATTGATCAAATGGCTTACTGTAAATACTCTGCACATAGGCATAAGAAGGGGTAAGTAAAGCTTGCTTACGCTGTCAAGCAAGACTGAGTAGGAAGAAAACTGAAACAGTACAATGCTCTCTGCAGAACACAAAAGAAAAACCAACGTAGGTGTGGGGTGATTAGAGTGAAGCAAGGAAAGAAAGCTTTGTGCAAATGGTATTGTCAAGGGGTGAATGTCTGCTGAAATAGAACAAACACAACCCCAAGCTGACTCTCATTGTCTGTCCGTACATATAACCCTTACAGAAACCCTGGTTCCTGCAATGGCATCATTGTCTGAGATTTCACCTAGCAATGTGCATTGACATATTGTACATGCCTTGGGATTGTGGCTTGCCCCCTGCGAACCTGAATGGGTACAACTACCAAAGAGCAGCCTGCATTGCCACATTCCCCCTTAACACCCTGCTCTGCACTCCAAAGCCTCCTCAGAGAAAATTATATCATTTTACATAACAAGACAAACCATCATCACACCTGCAGATCCAAGACCTGAGGTCCATTGTCACCTTCCCACATGTCTCCAGAGAATTTCAGCTCATGAATCTTCTTCACAAATTCAGAAACAGGGATATCATCCTCCACCCTTGTTGTTCGGTCTCCGTTACGTTTCTGCACCACCCTAGTTCCTTCACACACCCCAAGCCTCATCATGCAGCTCCACCGCTCCCTCTTCTCCACATCTTCTTCAGAAGGAAACCGCTGCTGCACCTCGGCACCCAACAATTTCCCCCCGTTGCCTTTAACTACTGCAGCAGCTGTAGTCTGCCGCTCTAGCATGCTCGGTCCTCTCTCTTCGGTTCTCGCCATGCCCCGTCCTCTGCTCACGGCGAAGTCGCGCTCCGAAAATCTGCATTGCTGCCTCGGCCTGGAAGAAGGGGTACAGACTACGCATGCTGACGAAAACTCCAATTTCACAAAACTCGCAAAACCCAAACCTTGCCGACGATTCTCCCGTCCATTACTGTACCACCAAATCCGCTCCGTGTTGGAGGCAATGTAATAATGCCTGATAGGCGTTGCTGCTGTTTGTGCACGGAATTTGGCCACCATGATGACTTGCTGCTATGACTTCGAATGCGAACATTTTCCCCGCAACAACAAAAAGCTTGGCTACTGCTTCATCATCCCAGTAGCCCGTGTAGCTGAAATAGCAACAAGACAGCCTTCTCCTCCCTGCTCCTCCTCCAACAACAGGCTTCGACAATAAGAAGACCCAGCAACAATAGTAAAAAACACATGGTCCAAAAAACCCGCCGGAATCTTTTTGAAGTCCAGAAGAAATCCAGCACCAAAACCAAACAAAACCCAATAGCTATAGTCTTTGGGTTTTAATGCACACGCAAAACTAGTTAAGAAGAAGCTCCTGCTGAAAGCATTTGTGGGCAACAACAAACTCACCGTTGCCGGGAGGAGCTTCAACCCAAGCATCTAATGCAACAACCACAACTTGCAAAAATATTGCCGCCATAAAACCTCGTTGCACCCCACACCCGATTTTTTATAAAAAACACCACACACACACACACACACACACACACACACACAC
>Ga0116229_10011804_pt1 | contig 12771 bp, 11 predicted proteins | sample S1TSphgellanicum_3_FD_87313 | JGI IMG/M metagenome (GOLD analysis project Ga0116229, IMG submission 87313) | Host-associated microbial communities from peat moss isolated from Minnesota, USA - S1T2_Fc - Sphagnum magellanicum MG | ecosystem: Host-associated > Plants > Peat moss > Unclassified...
TCCAAGTGCCCGTGGCAAGTCCCAACACCCAAGGGTGTCCCGAATGCTAAACTAACCCGATTTGGTTGGTTTTTGGATGCAGATTCACACGAGCTAAGTTAGTCCCTCTTCCTAGTCTAATCCTGGGGCTCGCAACTCGACCCTCTACCCCTTTCTAGAGTTGGAAGCCGGGAGCATGCTACCAAGTCTCAATTTTTCGCAACTTGACTTTGTGAAACCCTCCAGTGGGTTTCACCCCGTGACTTGGGAGCGCGTCATCCAAGGCTCACAAAAGGGTGAAGTCATTAACTTATGCATGACACCCAATTGTCCACACCCATTTAGTGATTTTTATTTTGATGAAATTTTGTTTTTGCAACAACAAAATTGGGGACTCTTTTCCTTATGTAATTTAGCTAATTTTCCTTAAAAAATGGAATAATTTTTTATATCAAAAAATTGAAAAAAAGAAAAGAAAAGAAAAAAGACCCTTTGCCCAATGCACAATACAATAATATTCACCAACCAATACGATTTTCTTTATCCATGCAAGTTACCATTTTTGACATGAGGACCAATTTTTGTTTCATTTACCATCTAAATTGCTCCAATCAAATACAAAATTTCTATATCTCATGTTTTCATATAAAAGGAGTTTGAATAGCCCTTTAATCAATACCTCATGAAAATAATTGAAATTGTGTTGTTATTTTGCATTGCATAATTAGATATGTCCTTTAATGTAAACGAGTGGCCAAGTTTGTTAGGAAAATACTATTGTGCTGGGAATATTCAATCGTGTCACACATTCCATTGTCAAATCAATTTGTGTCAAGACCATGAAATCCAAATTACAACAAGCATGTGAATTGCAAGTCTTAATCTTATCCTACAACATTAATTTGAAAGTTCAATCCTCTGCAAGTCTCAACCAAAAAATACTTTTTGATCTATTAGATGTAGTACAATGCTAAAAGGCTTGTGGAAAGATGGTTTGCAATTTGCAATGTGAGTGTGCCCTAACCCCTTCTCAACAATGATGTTTTTTTCTAATAATTTTTTTTATCTTGTGTCATTGGCTAGCATCCCAAGAAAACTTTAACATTAAATGGTGACAAGTTTTTGGAACTTGTCTAAATAGTAAAAAATGCTATCAAACTTCAATTTTTTTCTCAAAATATGGTGATTTTTTCCAGAAAAAAGGAATATAGTGAGACAATATTCCCTTTTTATTTTTATTATTCACATTTTGGCAAAATTTTGCACCATAAAAAAATTGCTACTTCTCAACGAGTGGAATACATGCCAATTAAAAGCCTAAAAAAAAAAGCCTCCAACCATGTTCTTCTTGAAGATATGGGCATGAAGGCATCATCAATTGAAATTATTATGAAGAAGATTTCTTATAATAAACCTATGATAGTGGGTGGATGCCACTTTCAATGTATGAGGTCATGTATACAAAATATCATGGTTCTTAATAAAATTGATTAGGCATGGGCAAACTATTATCCTACCTTGATGTTTCAATATCTCAGGAAACATTGACCCTTGACAATGATTTTTAAGAAATCTTATATGCACTAGGAAATTTGGATTGGATCACAAGGGATATACATAAAAGAAAATATGTAAACAACATAAATGATGTTCAAATTGATTGAAAGATCGCCTACCTCATGAAATGATGGGAAATGCATTGTTAGTGTGTATTTTGTTACACCTTTTGAAGCATTGTTTTGTGCATGAAAGATTCAAAATGTATGGGCAAAAAAATTGTGTTGGAAGATCCTTTCACACACTAAATAACAGTTGACTTTGCATCATTAAAATGGGAAATTATGGATTGTATAGCATGCATGATATGATTGACACAATGTCCTCTTGTTGGGCATTCGAGAGTTTACAAAACCTATCTTGTAGTTAGGATAAAATATTTCAATCTTAGAATGAAAAAAAGGCATGTGTGAATATATGCAATTGGTTCAGCTATTGAAATTCAGACTTACGTTTTGTGAATTAAAACTCACTTGAATAGTGCTTTTTGAGCCATGTTGTTCAAAACTTTTGGAAACAAAATTATGTTTTAGCAACCGCCTATCATCCTGAGTTTGATGCTCAAATGGTAAGGACTAAGGACTAGCTGGATTTCGGAAGATGTTGAAGATGTCCATCTATTGGTGTGTTCATTGCAACCCATAACATATGAGTGATTGTACAACCTACTTTGGGGACAAGGTTTGAGAAACTAGTGGGCAGATAAAACTAAAGAGGTAAGCCAACGAAAGGAGGTCTTGTTGAGAAATTCAGACTTTGTAACCACATCTACTTTAAGCTCTGTATGCTTATTACAATTAGTACCTCTTTTTATTGATCCTTATCTCCCATTCATTCCCATCTCTTTCTAGACTTGTGCATTCTCTCCTGAGCAGACATTTGATGCAAGCTCGCACCCCTCCAAAAGTGAAGGTTGCAGATGAGCTTCTGTTGTGAGTAACTTCCATGGATTCTCTTGCTTTCATTTTCTATCAAACAGTCACTAGGCATCAATATGCAGATGATGTTCCCCCACACATCTACATGGTTTTGGCAACTAGACTTCAGGGAACTACCTTGTCACACTGTCCTAGCTTGAGGAATGTTCCCAGATCCTGTTCCTATTTGTGAGCATGAGGCATTCATAATTACAGGCCAATGACCTGCAAAAAGAAAGCATGGGACAACATCCTTGGCTTGATACCCATCTGTCTAACTAATGACTACAGTTAAACTACACTGGATGCTTGTACTGTACTAGGATCCTCAACTATTGCACAACAAGAAAGGTGTTGAAAAGTTCTCTAAGATGGTGAAGATACCTTTGAAGATGAGTCTCTATGTCCTCCCCACTGATGCTGACAAAAAATCACACTCCTTTTTCACCTACAGTAAACCAATTTTCATTGAGAGAAAGTCTCTATTGTTCTTCGCCAGTAGGGCTTGGTTGAAGAGCCTCTTCACTTTTTGCCAACTCCGAACAATGTCTTCAAGCTCCAGCCCTCCACCTTCTCTGCCTTCTCTGCCTTTTCTTGCTTCTCCTTTCCAATGACCTTATCTAGCATGGACTGCAGGCCCCATTGCTCCCTATCAGTAGTATCCCCAAGGCCCTGATTCATAGCTGATGATTGTTGTTTGCTGCCTGATTGCCCTGTTGCATCATCCAGCCCTCCTTCTCCCTTGGGACCTACAATTTACAGGCCACACATCTTAGTGTGAAGTATGCCATAAAAGCAGACCTGAACAATCTTCACAAGCCTTGATAATCATAAATTGATGGATATGGAATCTGTTCAAAATTTCTGCTAGGACTTTGAGGAACACAAAATGGAAAAGTGGGGGCAGACATACCAATAGGGTTCATCATGTGTCCAATTTGCCCGTCCTTGTACTCATATACAGCAAGACCAATGGGTCCTGTCAGCAATGGCCTCACCTGCATCCACATCCAACTTTGTTTATGCTAAGTTCATTCTATAGAATAAAGAGCTATGTCTTATGACAGTAGAACATCAAAATACTTGTCTATTGACACTTTTCTCTTCCAGGTTCTCAAGAAGAGTCTCATGTTGGCCATTCAAGCTGCTTGTGCCATGTCTGTGACTAGAAAGGGGGGAAGTATGAGGAGTGCAACTGAACACCATATCCTCTTGCATATCCAACCAGTGAAGACAGGCACAATTGATTTCCACATATTGGTGACTAACACAGAAGATGCTCTTCAAGTTTGCACATGTTCTATTACAAGTATGGATAGCTACAGATCCCTGAAATACATTCCCATGCTTCAATCTGTCCACACTCTCAGCACTAGGATAGCTGCTACAAGCCCACAACACACTTCAATTGATACTCATTGGCAAAATGACTTGCCCTCAAAAGAACTGCCTGGACTAGATGGACAGCATGTGGTCATACAAGACAAAAATGAGATAGGTGTATACATACATCAGTCATGAATTTGGTATGCTCAAGAGAGGCACGTGTATCATTCATTGCTTGAAAGCTTTCATATCGTTCCCAGAAATGAAATACGTTCTTCTCAAATGGATCCACATTGCACTCAAAGCATTGGATGCCTGATTTCTTATCTGTCTGTTCACCAATCACCCCAATAGTTGTCAGATAGCCAGATTAGTGGACAAGAAATTCTGGAGATGCCACCAAGAGTAATACTCAAGTGAGTTTATGTAACAATTATTGGGTGATCACTATTATATCCCGTATGCCTCTCAAACTGTGAAAGAGATCATGCTTCTCTAAGTAGTGCATTTACACTTAGAAATTCCTATGGTTGACAGTGCAGTCTCAAGGTATCTAACTCCAACATATGGTCAATTAGAACCCATTACTTGCCTTGCAAGCTTGAACATAAGTCAAAAAGTACACATTCAATTTGAGTTCGAAACTTTAATAAAATGAACCCTGGATGCTCTCATGAATACAGGAAAAGAAAGCCATCCAACAGTAGAGCCCAGGCCCCAAATGCTTTAAGGAAGAGTCATAGGTAGAGGCAACCAGATGGTTATTGGTGTAACAAACAGTTTGCGAGTAAATGATTATTGCAGAAGTGTGTCCTAACTGTAATCTCCAACGAAAATGGCAAGTCAACCCCAATTCCAGCACATAGATCAAAACATTTCTTAACAGCTACAGAAACTGGAAAATACAACTATGACAAGTACAGGATACACAACATACAACCATATGCTTCCCTTGCCTTACAAAGAGAAATGGTATCTTTATGGGATTGCAGAGAAAACTCCACAGAAGCACTTTGAAGATAACTACTGTTAAAATGTCTCTGTTCTTGTCAAACCAAATCAGACATGACAAGAACATGTGTAGACATAAACTTGTGAGTGTCCCTGGCTTGCAGAGTACCATACCATCATCACTTTCATCACAAATGGCAGTGGACTAGCTGCCATTTATTTCCCACTGACTTCAACAGCTCCAAAGAATGGCAGCACCGGTGAGCTGCAAGCAAGGCTGTCCACAAGTCATGAACACTAATGCTAAATGCATTGCTCAACCCCTTTAAAGTCTAAATTCTGGAGTGGCCAAAGAAGAAGAGTTGAGCCAACTGACAGCTTGCTCCTAAAAGTTCTCCATCAGAATGTCTTTACCATTCAACATGAAAGGGTTAAGGTCTTCAAACTTTCCACAAGTTCGTAATTTTTTGCTCGGTTTTGTTCGTGAAGTACAACAACACAAACATGTGCCATACATGTGCCGCATCAATGTTTGAAAGTGTCAAGGAGAAGAGGGACTGTGTGCATCTGGAGACTCTCCGCAGCCAAGTGAAAAAAAGCAGGGGAAATTGTTCATCGTACCTGCTTCTCGACAGCCCATTGTAGTATGCTTTTGCACAAGCTGCTCACTTCCTCTTCATTCCCCTCTTGAATCTTCAAGGTGGAGCTCAAGACATAACTCCGCCCGGATGCCACTCTCTTCGCCGCCTCCACCACTAACCCTCCCGCCCGGTACTTGAAAGGCGCTACGCGACGACATTCTCGCACCACGAACGTCGTGGCTCCTAGATGTGATCCCTTCTGAAACCCTCCGCCACCACGCCGCCCCCTTGTCGAAGAAGCTCTCCGCACTGACGAAGCTGTAGCCGAAGTAGTACTACAATTCACAAGAGCATTTCTAGCAGACAACGACGACGAAGAAGAAGAAGATGCAGAAGAAGACGAAGAAGACACATGTGAGCTCGCGAAAACTAAAGACTGCGAACAGGATGTGGTTGCCATAGTGATGATAATTTGCTGCGGACGGTGCCCAAAAAATAAAATAAAAAAAGGCAGAAATTCGCACCCTGACAACAACAAGAACGGCTTCACGATCCCTGGATTTTCCGCAACAGGAAAAAAAAATTCAGAAATTGCAATCGGCAAAAGGAGAGCACGATGGAGATGGAGGAGACGGAAGAGGAAGAAGGAGGAGGAGAGGAGCGACGAGACTCGAACTGTGGGCGGGCACTATCCACAGTCTTACAGTCCGTCAATGGGAGTCGGCCACGTGGACTGGTCTGCAACTAATCTTAGAACCAGATGGGATGAAAATTTACACCAGAAGTGGATGACAAAACACGTGGCCCATACTATCATCCTCTTTTTCGAGAAGATTTTAATCATCCAACTGCGATTTGGAGTGAAGACATGAATGAATGAATGAAATAACATGATCAGGTAGCTTAGAACCAGATGGGATGAAAATCTCCACCAGATGTGTGGCTCATACTATCATCCTCTTTTTCAAGCAAATTTTAATCATCCAACCACTATTTTGGAGTTAAGACATGACCAAACGAATGAATGAATAACAAGAAATAGGTAGTCATCCAACCTCTGTCCGGGAGTGCAGACATGAACGAATGAATAGGAACAGGAAATTAGTCATCCAAACCGTTTGGAGCGAAGATGTAAATGAATAACAAGAAATAGTCATCCAACCACTGTTAGGAGTGAATAGATGAATGGATCAGCTAGGATGAGCACCAGGTGGGCTTTTGTAGTGTAGTTGAAGGGCAATGGAGAAAACAAGGCTAAACCCTAAACCCTAAACCATTTGATACTTTCTCACAATCTATCTCAATGGAAGATTGTGATTTCCCTACCATTCTATCCATTGGACAATTTGCAAGAATGGAATGGAAAACAAGAAAAAACATTTGATACTTTCTCACAATCTATCTCAATGGAAGATTGTGATTTTCCTACCATTCTATCCATTGGACAATTTGCAAGAACGGAATGGAAAACAAGAAAAAACATTTGATACTTTCTCACAATCTATCTCAATGGAAGATTGTGATTTTCCTACCATTCTATCCATTGGACAATTTGCAAGAATGGAATGGAAAACAAGTAAAAACATTTGATACTTTCTCACAATCTATCTCAATGGAAGATTGTGATTTCCCTACCATTCTATCCATTGGACAATTTGCAAGAATGGAATGGAAAACAAGTAAAACATTTTGATACTTTCTCACAATCTATCCGAATGGAAAGATTGTGATTTCCATACCATTCTATTGATTCAACAATGCAATGAGTGGAATGGGTCTATGTGAAAAGAAAAGAAAAGAGAGGATACAACAACTATTGGAAAGAAATGAAAATGATGAAGAAATTTCTTTTGTTTGAACAAGAAACCCATGTGAGCTTGTTTCAATCACAACAATTGGTTTTTTGATAATGTTTACCCCCATTATAGATGTGGGTTTAACCATGTAATTGATGTCAAATTCCAATTATGAGAATTTCAAGGAATTGGCATATGGGTGGTTTTTTATAAATTTTTCGTAGGCTTCTTATTGATTTTGCATAATCTTTCATATGGTCATCACTTGAACAATTCCAAAGACATTTCCAAGTATAACTTTCTCATTTCCAAGCCTAACTATCTCACTTCCTTCATAATAACTATCTTTTACCCTTATAATTATCTCACTCCTTTCCTAATAACTATCTCTTATCTATATAACTATTTCATTTCTTTCCTTACCCATCAATATGGACATGAAAAGGCACATTAACTTTTCATGTCCATGATATTTATATTTATTAAAATTAAATTTGACATTGACATAAATAATGATGAGTTATAAATTAGCCATATGAGAACATAATAAGAAGAAAAATCATCATTGGTAGTGCATAGAAATGTCCCAAGATAAATTTGAACACTTTCATAGGGTAAAACGGTCGGTGAACAAACACTTAAGTGTTTAGGGTAGGCCAGATCCAAAGGAAGGGCTTCGTTGTTTTTGTTGTCCAAACAAAACTTGAATGCCTCCTCTTGGTGCATCCAACACACTAATTTTTTTCGAAAACAGATTAGAAACTAGAAAGTTACCCCTTCACCAATAGAGGGGTTTAAGAACTGAGAAAAACAAATCGTAGAACATTACAAAGCTGGTTTCTCAAACACCCAAATAATTCTTTTTATGTTGCTCTATTGCTATTATAGCTCAAAGATGATTTGTACAACTGAAGATGGCTCTCCTATAACACTTCAAATTGTTTTAAATGAACAAGAAATGAGAAAGTTAGAAGCTTCGAAAGTAGGAGGGGTTCAAAGAAAAAAAATAAGAAAATAAACATGTTTTGTAAATTGAAAAGTTTATTTTCTTCTTGCTATTTTTTCATAACTCCTTTTCCTTTGCACTTCAAAGATGATTTTTAAAACTTGAGGTAGCGCTCTCATAACATTTTAAATCACTCAAAATGAAGCACAAATGACAAAGATCTAGACAAGTGTTTGATCATAAGGTAGTGATTGGTGATGGGTAGCTAACAATTCAAGTGATAACAAATATTTTCATAACAAAAAATATAAACAAAAAATCATCTTGAATGTCACACATTATAGAATTATTTTAATATAACTTCAAGCAACATATTTATAAATATGAATTGTTATATGTATTTACAAATTACCCACCTATTATTTACATATTACCTACATACTCACCTCTTAGGTAACTAGTTATTTATTCTATTACCTACTTATTTACTCAACTATGTATCTACCTTTTACCAACTTAAACCTAAATCTATTATAATTTCCAACCTACCTACCTATATTCCCAAGGGCTTACATGTTTAATATAGTTGGCACATATATATGTAAATAGCACTTTCATTGGTTAACATTTCACATCTATAATATGTAATAAACTATGTTGCTCGTGAAATGATTAAAATTAATCACACCATAATAAACATTAATGCCAGATGTGCATGACTTGGTCTATACGTAATCAACATTATCTGATTTGATTAAATTTTTTAGTCAACCTAGCCAAATAATATATGTTTATTTTTTCAAAAGGGCAAAATTGATGGGAAAATATTTTGTAGTCAATCAAATAAGTAAACTTATTCATGTTAATAGTTGGAGTCACAATGCTAAAGACATAAAAGACATGATTTTGTAATAGTGTCATGATCATATGTTTCATTGTTAGCATTGGTTGTTGAAAATATTCATTCCTTGGTAATGACACACCTGTTGAAAATTTTTTTTTTTTTTTTTTGGTTTTGCTCAATTTTTGTTATAATTTACTCTATGAATTATACATATGTTGTTTAAGTAGAGTTTTGACATAATGATTCATCATGCCACCTTAGGAAACAACCCACATAATTTATTTTATTGTCATTGCATTTTATGATCATTTTTATGAGTTTTAAAAACCGAACAATCTCAATTTCGGTTTCAAATTATTGCATAAGAAACTCTTGATACTAAATAAGTAGTATTTCTAACCACATCATACAAGTTGTCACTTATTCCTCGTGTATTACCAAAACCTAACTTTGAAAATGGTAGCGCTAAAATGTTTTTGTGATCAATGTATTCATTTGAATAGATGAGAAAAGAAATAATTTGCATAAGTACAATAATACAAGGGCAACATCAACACATGTCTTGAGTAATTAATTCATTGTGAAGATTCCATGTCAAAATGTAAAATATTTTTCAAAGATTTTTTGTTTCCTTCACAAAAAATTTTTATATTATTTTATTTTATTTTATTGGAAATTTCTAGATTTCTACAAGAATATAATTAGTGTTAGAGTTGCCAAGGTACCATGGTAAATAACAATGAACTTGGACTTAGCCTTGTGTGTTTTGAAAATATTTTTTCAATGTAATTACTTGTGATTTGATTGTTAAAAAATGCACAATGTCAATGTCAATGATGTTATGACATTGTCATCTTAGTAAATATTTAGTTTTTAATGATGAATATGACTACTGTCATTTAATGTTGATTTTATGCAATAATTGCACATCATCCCATGAAGGGTTGTGTTTTTTAAAATGAATACCTTGAAGAAGACAAGAAAAATAAAACATTTGTGCTTGTATTCATCCGTGACAAGGCTTGAAGAAAAGAGTCCTTGAAATTTATTATAAGATGTGGTGAAGCATGAAGAGAAGAGTTGGAATTAGTAAGATGAGAAGGAGAAAATATATCTTTATCCATGGCAAAGTTGGAAGAGAAGAATTGTTGAAACTGACAAGATGGGGAGAGAAAAGGGAGAGGAAAGAAAAGGACAAAGAGAAAGAAAAAAATACATAGAAATGAAGTTATTTTCTTACAACACTTTAGCCCATCACTTAAACCACATTTTCCATATGGGTCCAAAAATTGACCCAAGAATTTGATTTTAATGTGAATATCAAAGTTGACCTAAGAACTACATTTTTGATGTGGATTCTAAAATTGGCCCAAATAAATACATTTCTAATATGGACTTCAAACTTGGCCTAGGAAGTTACCATGATTGGGTTTAGTAAGTTGGGACAAAAAAAATTTAGATTTAATCATTGCCCATCATGTGTTGTGTCACTCCACCGACTATCAATCCTGAACTTCTTGCCCAAGACTTAACATTTCAAACTAAGTTTATCTTTCTTACTTTATTTTTGTGATGTTAGTGATTTCCAAGAATTTTTTCTTTCTTTCATTGCTAGAATTGTATTAGTTGGAAAGAGTTTGAATTCATTCATTTGAGTTGGAAACCATCATGAATTCCACTTTCATAGTGTAGGTAAGTCTAGGGGAAGTTTTTTCATTAAAAAAAATAACATGAGAAAAAAAATTGTTATTGGAAAAATATATATATGTATGAAAATAAGGTGCTTGGAATTGAATTAAATGAGAATATGTATATGGTAAAACATTTGATCTAACAAAGAGGACCCATTTTTGGCATAGGTTGAGGGATCTTGCTCTTGCTCTGATTTGACACTACTAACTTACTACCATAATCACTAGGACTTTTGTTCATTAGGTTATCTGCTTTTGTCCATTGTTCATGTGAACATTACATGATTTAATGTTCTTTTGTTGATCATGAGCTAAATTATTGATTACATTAAATTTCTTTTTGAGTATACATGGCAACTTTTTAGGGATTGTTAGGGAGTTTGAGGATAAAAAATCCAAGTGTTAATTTGGGTTGCTTCTTTAGATTTGCAACAAAAACCTCATAGGTGGTTTGCATGATTTTAAAAAATGATTCTAGATGCCCTTGAATTTAAACATATTTTTATGCACTTACCTACACATGTGAACTAAAGTGATAACGAATGAAAAAATACATTAAATATCTTTTTGAGTATACATGGTAACTTTTTTAGGATTGTTAGGGAATTTGAGGAAAAAAAATCCAAATGTCAATTTGGGTTGTTTCTTTAGATTTGCAACAAAAACCTCACAAATGGTTTGCACAATTCTTAAAAATGATTCTAGATGCCCTTGAGCTTAAACATATTTTTATGCATTTACCTACACATGTGAACTAAAGTGATAACGGATGAAAAAATAGTTGGGGTTGACAATAGAAGTGCAATTGTAAGGATCACAACGTCATGACATGATTAATCTAAGATTAGGGTTGTCACTTTGTTTCTACTCTAGAATAGATGGAGCTTTGTTTTGTGTGTTTACATTTTGCAAGTGATCATGGTAATGCCTTGAATGTTGTTGTTTTGTTGGAGATTTGATTGCAATGAAAAATGAAGCCTCATTTGCTAGGAAGGATTTGCATGGATGTTTTTGTTCTATTGCAATTAATGAAAGGATTTTGCGGATAAGGTTGTGAATGGTGAGGAGGTCAAGCAAATGAATTCTTAAAGCAAGTTTGCATTTTAAGGAAGGCAGTTCTTCTTTTCTTTTGTTTCTAAAAAATAGATTACAAGAGTTGGAAATAGGGAGGTTTTTTTAGAAAATTTCTAATGTTGTTTTTGTGGGAGGAATGCCTAAGGAGAAGGTTTCGTTGGCTTTGCCTTTGAAGTCTAATTTCCATTACATAGGTTCCTAAAACATTGCATAATGGGATTTTTTTTTAAATTGTTAGAGGCCAATTGGGGAAGATGATGAAAACACCAAGGGTTTGTGAATGGTTTGATGGCATTTGTGGGGATTTGTGTTTTTTGTAATCTAGGTGGGACTTCCATTTGTGTTGAGCATGAAGAACTTGCCAATGAATCTCTAAGGGATTTGTGGGAATTGAGATTTGGGTACAAAATTTTAGGTTCCAAAAGTTGACTTGTTTTGTTCAACATGAAGTGAGGTTTTGCAAAATGCTCTTTTGGGTGATTTTTTTGTGCAAGGGATGTGGGTTTTGGTTGGGAGGGTTTTAGTTGTTGTCACACACATACCAATGCTCACTCATCAAGAAAAAAATATGATTAACATGATTCCCCAAGCTTGTAGTTTTCAATTTACTTTTTGTTAAGAATTCCGAAGTGTGAATGTAGGTCAGTCAAATGAAATAAAATTTTGTTTTTATGTGGGCTTGTGTTAATTTTTTTTCATTCATATACATTTGACTTCTAGCCTTTTTTGGGGGGTACACACCCACTATTGGTGGCCAAAGTACAATTGAAAATCAATGTGAGGAATAATGGTAGTTAATTACTACAATTCATGGTGATGGGGGATATTGGTCTAATATTTTGTGGGTTATCAATCCACAAGTTAGTCATGAAACATGTCCACACTTGATTGAGGTATCAAAAACAAGCCACTAAGGCCTTAAGGCCCTTTGTTGGTGGGAAAAAGACGCATAAGGACAATATGAAAAAATATGTTTAGGGATAAAGCATTAGTTTCATTTCAAAGTTGAGATAATCAAAGTAAAGAGATGTAAAATGGAAAATGTGGCATGAAGTTTTCCAACAATAGAAGACATACATTAAAAAAAATTCATATGAAATGATGGTCAA
>Ga0116229_10011805_pt1 | contig 12771 bp, 9 predicted proteins | sample S1TSphgellanicum_3_FD_87313 | JGI IMG/M metagenome (GOLD analysis project Ga0116229, IMG submission 87313) | Host-associated microbial communities from peat moss isolated from Minnesota, USA - S1T2_Fc - Sphagnum magellanicum MG | ecosystem: Host-associated > Plants > Peat moss > Unclassified...
CCACCGTCCTGAGGTCCGGATTGGCGGCGGCGAACAGGCTCGCGGCCACATCATGGGCAGAGACCGGTTGGCCCGAGTTCAGTGCCGACTCGAAGGCGAGGTGCGCTGCGGTTCTCGGCACCGTCACCGCCAGCACGCCGGCGCCGATGAATTCGAGTTCGAAGGCCGGGCCAAAGGTGACCAGGACGACGTCGCAATCGAGCTGCGTCAGCAAAGCGCGAATGCGCGCCGCCCCGCCAGATCGTAATCCCAAGACCGAGTAATCGTTCAAGGCCAGCACCTGCGGCCGAGCCGACGATGCCGAGATCGGCGGGGTCTCGAGGGACGCCGCCCAGCGTGCGGCTATCGCCTGCCAAGAGAGAGTCGCGGTAACGACGGTCCGGCCCGCGCTCGCGAGCGACCGTCGCCGGTCGGGATCGGCGAGGAGGCGCCGGATGCTCGTGGCGAAGCCGTCGCGTGCCGTGACCTCGCAGTGAACGCCTGCGATCAGCTTCAGGCCGCGCACGCCCTCCGGCGTGCTCACCATCGGCAGTTCGCAGCCCAAGGCATCGAGCGCCTTCAAACTCGTGCCGGAGCCCGAGATAACAGGATTCACACTGAGATCCGCCTCCGACAGCAGCCGAATCCGGGTCCGCGCGTCGACGGCACCCACGAGTTGCAGGTTGGCGGGCACCGTGACCGCCCCGAGCGCGGCGCAAACCCCGCCCGCCACGATCAGATCGCACTCCGGCAGCTCGGCCGCGAGACCGATCAGAAACCGCGCCGCCTCGACGTTGGGTGCGTGTGCAGAGCCCAAAAACAGTAGCCGGGGGCGTCCGGGCGATGCCGTCCTGGCGCCACGGTTCAAGACCACCGGTGCGAGCTCTTCGGGATCGAAGCCGTTCGGACAGAGGCCGAGCTTCGCGGGTGGTGCGCCGTAGAACAGCCGGAACTTGTCGAGGTCCTCCGTCGAGGTGGCAAAGACCCGCTGTGCGCGGGCGACGAGATTGCCCTCGAGCTTCAGCAGCCGCAGCAGCACCCGGTCGAAGCCCGAACCCGTCACGATCGAGCCCAGCAGGCTCGCCTCGACATTGTGGGCGTTGTAGATCTCGGGACAGGGGCAGCCGTCGCTGAAGATCGGCTCCGAATACGGAAATTCGTGCACGACGAAAGCACTCTTTGCCGCGAGCTCCCCTGCGCGCCGGCTCAACAAGCACTCCGGGTCGCTCACGGCGAGCGCGAAGGCGAGACCGGAGAGCTCGCCTTTGACGCCCACCCGGTCGAGCGTCGCGTACGCCTGGCGCCAATGCTCGTCCTTCGGAAAGCGCAGCTCCCGAAAGCGAGCGGTATGTCGAATCTCCTCGTAGCGCGCGCCGACATCCGTCGAGGTCAGGAGCGTGACGTCGTGTGTCTGCGAGACCGCCCGATAGAGTCGACTCAGCCGCTGTTCACCGCCGCTCGCCGTGGGTTCGAAGGCCGGGAAGAAGCCGATGACGAGTAGCGAAGCCATGAGTCAGGCGGGTTCATCCGGGGTCGCGAGCCACAGCGCGGGCTCCGGCACGATCAGCACCGTCACGCCCTTATCCCGCGCTTCGCGCGAGTTCGCGAGACTGCGCAGCACGCTGCGGCGCGTGATGACTCCGGTCGCCAGCCGAGTCCCATAATTCTCGAGGCCGCCCTCATCCACGGGTCGCCGCAGCACACAGAGATACGCCTGCGCCACGAACTCCTCGGCGTCCGCAGCGGCGGGAATGATCCCCGAAAACGAGTAAAGGGCAGCACGCGGCAGGTCCGGGTTCTCGTTCCGCGCAAAAACGAACCAATCGACCTCCGGGTTCGCCGGTTCCGGCAAGATCCGGCTCCCGCATCCCACGATCTCGGCGTCGCCTAAGTCGAGGGCGAGAACCGTCAGCGCTTTGATCTGATCGACGATTGCACGCCGCCGCCGGCTGGCATCCATTTCCGCGCCCAGGGCGTGGGTGACTTGCGTGACGAGCGCGGAAAATGAGTCTTTCATCGGCATCAGACCTTTATGAAATCCGCCGAGCAGCCTGGCGGCAGCATCCGCGCCGAGCATGTTATCGTGTAGCGAATGTGGCAGTCTCGCCGCGCGAGATCAAGCTGCCTCTCTAGTAATTCATTCACGCGTGGCATCGGTATTATGGCAAGCGAAGTTTTGACATTTATGTTCAATGGTAACCGGGTCATCCAATGCCCGGTGGTCAATTTGTGTCCAGCCGCGTCGATGACGGACGACGTCATGGTGCAGCCGACATTTCACTTGCCAGTTGCACGATCAGTTTTCTAGTTTTTCGCCTCGCCGAATCGCGCCAACCCGGATTGCGCAGATCGTTGGCGCTGTGCAATAGTTCATCAGGTCAATACGACGAGATTTTCAATTCTTTGGGTTAGCTCGGGTCACATCATGTTTCGCGGCCACATCGATAGCGTGACGTCTCTAGGCTTCATCGAAGGATGGGCCGTCGACCAGACGCAGCCGACGCGCATGCTGGAAGTGGCGATTCGAGTGGATGGTGAGGTGGTGGCAAGGGGCTTCGCACTTCTATTCCGTGAAGATCTCATGAACGCCGGGTGCGGGCTGGGCTGGTGCGCGTTCCGACTGCGGTTGGACGTCCCCGTCGAGCGTGTACGGGAGGCGTTGGTCGAACTGATCGACCATGAGAGCGGCATCGTCATATTCTCTCGCCAGGAATTGCCTCTCATCGAGGATGGCGAGGTCCCCGCCTCCTCGATCAAGATCCTGGTAGAAGGGGATCCCACGATCATCAAAGGCCTCTGGCAGCTTCGGCAATGTGAGCACATGCTCATGGACTTCATCCGCCGGCATGGCGTCGAGACGTTCATCGATGCCGCTTACGCCTACGTCTTGGGCCGAGCGGCGGATCATGCCGGTCGGCTGCAGTACACTCGGTGCATCCGCCAGGCGAGTCTCAGTCCGGTCGGTGTGTTGGAGGTGCTCGGGGACATTGACGAATTTCGCAGCAAGGTCCGGCAGCTTGCGTCACCCAAGTCGCCCGCATTCCCGTTTGGCTGAGGTATCGTGCAAACGCAAGGCCCGACGGTCATTTCGGTCCCGGCACGGGAATTGGCAAATGTCGCGGTACCGGGATCCGTCTTCGAGATTGGGATTTTGCGGGGGTCAACCATCTCGCCAGAGTTGCGAGTCGCCATCGAACTCATCGCCGCCATCGATTCCAACCACAGCGTCTCTTCGAGCGTGCGATGCATTGCGCGGCCGGAGATCTTTACGCACGGTGCTTCCCTCGACTGGCTCATGACGCAGATCGAGGGCGTCACCGATCATATAGCCTTGAGCGATGGCACTGCGCTCAAACTCATTCCGGGCTTGCGCAATCATCTGTTCACGTATGGATTGCAATCTCACCGGCGATTTATCGACTTCAAGAAACTGACCCGGCGCGCCCCGGAATTGTTGGGCCAGTTCCACTCGCAGATCAACTCGTTTCATCGCGTCTCGATCGACGGTTTAGCGTTCGAGCCGGCGCCCTGGCTGTTGAACCGCCATGAATTCTCAGTGAGCGAGCCGGTCTGGTTCCACGATCTTTATTTGAATCCACATTCTCTCGAGAACAGTGCAGAGCTGATGCTGGGATGGGGGACGCTGGATACGCCATCTTTCGAAGCTTTTAGCAAGATACGCTATGTTCCCCTCACGGATTGCGCCGCACGTGACGAGCAGTTTCAGCACATCGTGGCGGAATTGATTGCCACGACGTATTTCGAACCCGGCGTGTGTCTCTTGATGAGGCTTCCCTTGGCGACGAGCGATCTCACGGAGAGAATGCGATTGGCGCTGGGAGGGATCCGCGGAGCGCACAGGAGTATTCCTCAAACTCGCGCGAACAATGTATTTTTCACGTCCGGCGACCTCGGCGACGACGTGCTTTCCGAATTGGCTCCTCGACTGAGTTTGCTCCTGCATCATAGCTTCGACCATTGGCGCCATCCGAAGTCCGTCTACGAGGCATCGGAGGAGATCGCGGTGTTCTTGGACCGGCAGTGGACCCGAGTCTCCGATGCGGCAAAGAAGCTCCTGACGGAAGCCTTCGGTCAATCCCCGCAGTTCATCTTGTCGGCCCGATCCCTTGACGTGGACGGATTTCCGGAATAACCCGTGAGTGACGCAACTCAAAATTCTGGACTACCGAAACTCACGATCGATATCGGTCCGTTGTTCGAAGATCAGTGGACGGGCATTCCCGTGTTCACTCGACGCCTAGTACAGGCCTTGCTGCGCGATGGCAGCCTCGATCTCGAGTTTGCCTTTCGCATGACTAAAATTCCCAGGGAATCGGTAGTGGGGGCACTCCGGTGTGGCTCCGGAGTCCTGTTGCGCTCAGAGTTCGAGCGCGGTGCCGGCAAGAGCTATCCGCTCATCGACCCCTACGCCACCTTACTGTTTCCATCCGTGAAGGAATGCTTCAATGCGACGCGTCGTGAAGCCAGCACGGTTCACGACGTCAGCACCTTGGTCATGGCGGAAAACCACGTGCCCGAGAACGTGGATCATCACATGCGGAATCTCGCCCGTGAGCTTGCGAGCGACGATGTGGTGTTCTGTGTTTCGGAGGCGAGCCGCGCCGCGCTCACGGTGGCGTACCCCTCGATCGCGCAGAAGGCCCGGTTGCTCATGCAATATGTCGACTGGCCGGCGGAATTCGAAACTCTCGAACGGAATTTGAGTCCTCCCGTGTTAGGACGGTATGCCGCGGTCGTCGGTACGATTGAACCCCGTAAGAACCTTGCGCTGTTGCTCCGCGCGCTGGCGCTGCCGGAGATCCGAGACTCCGACATTCGCTTCGTCGTGATCGGGAAAACGGGATGGAAGGTCGAGCAATTCATGGCTGGATTGACGCCCCAGGAACGCGAACATATCGTATTCTCGGGGTTCGTCACGGAGTTCATGAAATACCGATTGCTTCGACACGCAGAGTTCCTTGTGTACCCCTCAATCTACGAGGGATTTGGCATCCCCGCGCTCGAAGCCATGAGTTTGGGTAAACCCGTTCTCTGCGCCATGACCTCGAGTCTTCCGGAAGTCGTCGGAGATGCCGGAATCTATTTCGATCCCTTGTCGGCGAGCGAATTCGCGGCGGCATTCGCGGAGATTTCCGATGCCGGCAGACTTGCCGAGCTATCGTCGAAGGCGAGGGTCGGATCCAATGCATTTGGCTGGGCGCGAATGGCGAAGCCCGTGGTCGACTGGGTGAAGGGAATCGCTTGATTGTCATGTTCGACTCAGAAAATCGGGTCAAGGTTTGTTCGCGGGAGAGGCTTGTGCGTGTTCAGCCACCCACTCTGTCGTTCTCTGGAGCTTAGGACAAGCGGACCCCGTCCGCCGCCCTCTCACGCTCACGGAATCGCTACTCATCCTTCAGTTCACAGCGGGCTGGGCTGCAGCGGCGCCCCTCGCTTCAGGGGGCGCTAAAACATCTGGATCGGCGAGGAAGTATTGGGTTCAAAACGAACCAATGGCCAGCGTGACGTCCAACGTGCCGAAACCGGGGATAATCCACCAAGAATTGGCGCGATAGACCGAGTTGTGAAAAGGTTCGGAGACGGTTACCAATGAATGATTCGATAAGGAAGAAAACTTTCTTGGATATCCTCGTATATCCGGACATTGAGCTTCTGAAGAGCCCGAGCGGAGGCAGTGAGCATAAGGCTGGTCCAGCTTATCCAGATTTCGAGCACGAGACGTTCTGTAGACACAATCGCGCGAATGGTGTAGTCGACGACAATCCGGCGACCGAAGGAGACATGGGAGTTTATAAGACCGCGTTAAACCTAAAGGGAAGTTATATTTGGGGTGGCTGTATCATCAACCACTTCGGCCACTTTGTTTCGGAGTTCTCGCACAGGTTCTTGAGAGCTTCCCTGGATAATCCCTCCGCGAAAATCCTATATTCATCCAAGAGTGGGTCAGAGATCCCGAGATTCATTCAGCAAATATTCGAGCATTTCAATGTTTCGGAGCGAATCGTACTAGTCGAAAAACCAGTGGTGGTGGAGGAATTGATCGTATACGAGCAGGAGGCCGTACTCGGGAGTGGCAAGGCATCCAATGAAGATTATTTAGAGATTCAGAATACGTTTAAGTCGAGAGCTCTTTCAAAAGGCAGTTCGTCTGCAGGAAAAATCATTTTTGTTTCGAGATCCAAGCAACGTGCGTGCTTCATCGGCGAGGGCGCGCTTGATGAATTTTTCAGCGAGGTAGGGGTATCCGTTTTTTACCCAGAGAACAAAAGTTTAGCCGAACAGCTGGAAACATATTGTTTGGCACAGCACATTATATTTTCAGAGGGGAGCGCTATGCATGGCGTGGAACTCGCCGGAACCATCTCAGCAAAGGTTTCCGTTTTGACACGTAGAGCAGGTGAATTTGGTCGGGGGTTTCTACAGCAGCGAGCAAAGTACCTTGAGTATATTCGCGCAGATGGCGACGCAATTGGCCTATACCTTAACAATGGAAGACCGGCGGACTGGAGCGCAACCACGTTCTTCTGCAAACCAAATTTATATGCCTTTTTACGAGCCTTAGAGCTGAGAGAAATTGGTGCCGGTGCTGTAGAAAAAGCTATCGAGTCCCTCGACCTCAAGTTGGCCCATCTGTCCGCTAATGCGCTTATGGGTTTCCTTAATCATGCGAAGACAGTCATCGGGTTGAGGTGCTTTCCAGGACGGGTGGTGCGAGATGTCTTCGCTATTAACGATATCACGGCGGAAGAAAAGGCGAGGTGCGTTACTGATCACCTCGAGATCGAGTTTGAAGATCAACCTCAGATCGGCGTGGCTTCCGTGGACCTTTCTGAGTATCCCTACGAAACCAGGAATCTCTCCCCGACCATAAGGCTGGCACTTCGGTTCATGGAAGGCGCGGCAGATGTTCCCCGCCACCTAAAAGGCTTTAACGACATCATATTCGGAATGACATCGGAATTTGGCTACGTCTCGCTTCTTTATCAGCTTCTACTTGGCAAGAGGATTCGGCTATCGCTTTCCGGCTTCGAATGCTATGCAGATGGAACATACCAAGACCACTCCGCCGCCGTCGAGATTATGTTTCGATCGGTCTTTGCCAGATTGATTGGTTCGGGCTTTTCTTATGCAGTTATCGAATCGGAGAAGTCCCTTGACATCGTCAAAATGATTTCAGGAACTAGGCGAAGGGAGCAAATAGTTGTCGGTCTTCTTATGTGCGATATGCCCGCGGGATCTACACATTGGTCGGAGTTGAAGGGGTTTGTACTAGATCTTATAGACTGGTTCGAGAGCGATACGTCGCGGCAAGTCAAGAGTGACGAACGCTCACAGGAGGTTTTAGAGTATCTAAGCAGAACGATCTTCGAGTGGGACGGGAAGGATGAACTGTTCTTACGGATGTTCAATTTAATTGAGTATCAAACTGACGATCGTGCGCGCATACATCTTCTTCGTTCGCAAATCCTGGACAGACAGGGCAGTAAGATTCGCGCACTGCTTCACGGAATGATGGCGCTTAACCTCGACCAGTCGTCGAGTTGCGTCGCACATATGGCGCATTGCCTTGCGGAAATCGGTAACCATAAAGCTGCGCTTGTTGCGTGGCAGCGTGCGTGTAGCCTTGATCCAAATAATGTTTATTGGATCAGGGCAATGAAATCGACAGAGGAGCGAGTCGCAATCCTACATTTGCCAACGACCCATCGAGTCTAGCGTGAGTCAACTTGCTTCGGCCACGTCGGTGCACCGTTAATAGTCTCAATATGGTCCGTCAAACCGATATAGTGGGATTCTGTATATTGCTGCGGATCAATGCTTGAACAATTCCGCCCGGCGAATAAACGCGCTCAGCCATGGCCTATTGGCCCAATCTTATCTTGAGATTGGTGTTGAGACGGGAGAGACGTTTGTCGATATCGAAGCCGCTGTCAGAACCGCCGTGGACCCACAATTTTCGTTCGATACGGATTTGTTCGCCGACGGAAATACCCACTTCCATAGAAAGCGAAGCGATGATTATTTTGCGGAAATGCCTAGCGACGAAGTGTTTGATTTGATTTTTATCGATGGTCTCCATAAGTTTGAGCAGGTAGTACGGGACTTATCCAATTCCATAATTCATTCACACGCTCGGTCCGTCATTGTCATAGACGATACCGTGCCTAGTAATGTGTTCTCCGCAATGCCGGATGTGGGAGATTCGGTAAGATTTAGAGAGCGAGCCGGAGTTGAGGATAGTTCTTGGCATGGAGATGTATACAAAATCGTGTTCTATCTACACGACTTTTGGCCGTCCCTCAGCTATCGAACGATCATCGGGTCAGGAAATCCCCAGACGGTTGTGTGGCGGTCGAATGGATTTAGGAGAGCAAGTCGATTCGATAACTTGGAGGTGATATCAAGGCTTACATATTATCAGCTGATTGATAACCTGGATGTGCTCAGAGAATGCGAAGAAAACGTTGCGATTACAGAAATTCTAAGCGATTTGCGTCGCTGACATTTGCGCCGGAACCCTCGCTCGATTAGACATAAGTCTACTGCCTTCACATTGCTTGACGTCGTGTTGTACTTGTTATCGGTCCTACGAAGTTCTTAATATACTCATCAAATAAAATGTGAGGGAAATTCCGGGGTGTTGGCATTAGGATCGAATCCAAAGTCTGCGTTTTCGAAACGTCGGGAGCACAACGTGAATTCTGTTTCTAGTGGGATTCTGCCTCTTAGTTTTCGGAGTAGGGATTATCACGATAGAGAACTAGTACATATTTTCCTTGAGTCTCTCGGGAAGCACTGGAAAGGTAGGGCCGAGTTTTCACTGCAGATTATTGTGCCCGACGACGAACTGGACGAAGTGTCTGCTCATGTTCGAGCTCCAGATGGAGTTCGCCTTCTTTACATCACTGAGTCCGAATGTCTCGGCGATGATTATTCAATTGTACGTAAGCTGGATTGGTGGAGGAGGCAGCAGGCTATTAAGTTGCTCGCAACAATCCGGCTAGAGTTCTCGTCAACCATCGTCTTTAATAGCGATGTCGTTTGCATTGCCGAATTCAATGAATCCTCATTCATTTTGAATGAGAAACTCATATCGGATTGGGAACCGAAAGATGGCCAAAGCTGGTGGAATGCGACGGCAAGACTCTTGGCTATTGATACAGCTAATTTTGGCTCCTACGGGTTATCAGTCGTTCCGAATGTAATTTCATGCGATCTTGCTCGTTCAAGCCATCAGTTTTTCCGCAAGAATTATGGCAACTTGCCGACGCTTCTTCTTCACGCGGGGCGACTTCTCCCTGATGAGCCTGTATCGTGGACTGATTTCAGTTTGTACACATTACTCGCAGAGATGACAAATAAGCTCTTCAGCTATCACGTGGCTCCAGAGCAAACTTTTGGATTGCCGTATCGCGTGCGATCAGAGAACTCAGTATGGCAAACGGAAGAGTTCGCTGGGAAGGTCGCATTGATTGATCGCCGGCGGCCAGACGGTATTTTCGTGTGTATCCAGAGCGCGCTAAAAATTTCGCCGGAAATCATTCGAGAGCATTTGATCGACGTCGTGTGATGAATTCTTTCTCGAATGAAACGCGGAAGCCTGTCCGCTACCTAAGCATTACAGCACTGTATAATGTCATTGATGAAATGTTGCTTTAGGCCCTCAATGATCTCGGATAGCACGCCTCGATTCGGACGGTATCTGGAAATAATGTTCGGCTTGTTGCGTTCGCGGTTTACCCATGCCAATTGACTGACGAGTTCAAGATGATTTGAGAAGCGACCCACCCAGACATCCGCGCCACATATAATTTTGGTCATAGTCAGTAGTTTTTCATCCTGCACAAACACGGTCGTGGAAGCGATGCTGACTAATGTGCTCGCGTTATATATCTGATCGTCAGTAGTAAAGGATCCAAGAAAGATCAAATGTTTCCGGGCACCCCATGGGTCCGAAAACAATTGATCCCGGTAGGAAAAGTTACGAAAGCCGACTCTTTGGGCGGCCGCGCTTATGTCGTCCCGTGGAAGGAAAGACACAATCCGAAATTCCGTATAGTCGCCCTTAATACGAGTGAACTCAGGGGCCGATGCAAAATTAAGCAAAAAGTTAGCGGCAAAGGGTGTGAAAGAGGGCGAGACGACGATGGTGATTCGTTTACGGGCTCCCCAATGAGGTTGATCAACAAAGTCCAGCGCTCTAACGGATGTAAAACGTCTCTCATTCACTGTTGGGCAATCGGCCGAAAAACCTCGGTCTGCTGTACCCGCGTCTCGAAGTGCATTGGTACGAAGCGAGATGGCGTCCGAAGAAATAGTGAGCAGCGCTCTAATAGGGTGCGTCCAACTCATGTCCGAATCGTCTTGGGTCACTATAAGCTCTGGGGCGTCTTCCCGAACCTCGAGCATCTTCCTAAGGACACTGACGTGATGTCCTTCGACCTTCATAAATTTGGCCATCGCCGGGCTGAGGTCTGTGGGGGAGTGATAATAGAAGGAAACTTTGCAGCGCTGTTGAAAGAAGCGCAGTAACGAGAATAAGGAGGCGTAGAACGTGTCTAGGGTGGCGTGTTCACGGAGAACGACGGCGACGCGCCATTTGCCGCATATCCTTGCCAGTGCTTCAACGTTCGCCTCGTATGACCTCATGTAGTTTTCGCGTACTCTCTCTGTGGCCTGAGTGAGTTCGCCGAGTGTGAGGGTTTTCGCGATCGCGGCCTCACAAACTTCGACGAGAGCGGTCTGATTCGGACACGTGTGGAAGCTATAAGGAGACTCGATTCCGTCAAAGCCATCCGCCGTGGCGATGATAGGCTTGCCGTAGCCCAAGGCTTCCACAGATTTTATTTTTAAGCCAGTGCTACGGATGGTCGGGACGAGGATCACATGGCAGCGATCATAAAACTCTGAAAGCTCATCAACGAAGCGAACATGCTCAACTATATCGAGTAGATTGGAGGGAATTGGAACAGCATCGAGTACACGTCCGACAATTACGAACCGCGCTCGCCCGATGAATACAGCGGCTCTACCCGATACGATATCGAAAAGACCAATAAGGGCGAGTCGATTGACGGCGTTGTCGCTACCAATGAAACCAAAAGTAATCACCTCTGGTGAAGATAGCGTCGGCATGGCCGAATGCTCACTTTGATGTATCTCCACCGGAACACCGATGGTGATGACTGGACGTGAAGAGATTTCTCGATAGTAGTCCGCTTCGGCGTCCTTTATGGCTATCACGACGTTTGCCATTGCACTTAGTTGGCCTTCTTCAGCTGTGCTCAATGAAAAAAAATCAGGCTTATGACCCTGCGACTCGAGGAAATCCCGACGGTTGGCCAGCTTGTCGTGCGTATCGAGTACTCGTACCGTTTCTGGTCCGCAATACCTAAAGATATGGGCGTACGGAGCATAATTGGCATATACAAAATCGTAATGAATACGCTTATTCAGGAATGAAAAGTAATCCCCAATTCTGTCGTTCCAGATATCCGTCGATTCTTGATACTTCTCTCTGAAGCCGGGCCACTGATCCTCGCTTGGTACGAGATGCACGACGTTGAAGAACGCCGCGAGCTGATCCAAATGCTCTGAGGAAAAAATCGCACCGTCTTCGCGCGGGTAGTATAGAAAATCCAACACAAAGTGGCGTCGTTTGAACTCGAGACACGCGCTCAGGAGGCGCATCCGATTTCCCTGTGTCGCCGGCAGCACGGGAAATTGTGAAACAATAAGACCACGCAAGTGCGATTTACAGCCTCGAATCTTTTGGGAAGACTTCAAGGCCGCTAAGTTGAAAACCCAGCCAGCGCTGATCCGCTTCTCCACTCGCTGGTGCGAGCGGTTGAGTAACCGACTCCGTTAGAATTCCAATTTCGGTTTGGGAGCGCAGAACTCGCGCAGGAGGTATGCAGAGGTCAACATAGTCTGTCACGTTCGTGTAACTGGCGTTCAGTGCGCCGTCCACAAATATCACGAGAGACTTCGATACGTCCCGGGCAAACGCGCCGAAGGAGATTCGGCAATGCAGGGGCCTATCTCGTATTAGCGGGGCGTAGACGATGGAAAGCAAGCCTGGACCTGACCATCGAAAATTAGTCTTGCCGTCATTTTCAAGATAGTACCAATTCAGCCCGTCAAAATCCTGAGTCAAATCGAGTTTGAAAGCGCTCGTGAGATGCAATGACGTGGACGCTTCGACTTCGTTTCCAAGCCGTAACTTGAGCGCCTCTTTAATGTAGAGAGTATCCTTCGACAACAAATCGTGCGCCTTACCGAGACGATCGAGTCGCCGTAGAACCTCCTTTAGAAGCTCCTTGATGTCACCTTGGTTTTCACCTGTATTTGTCACGACTATCGTTCTGCATTTTCAATCCGTGACCTTAGGTTACCATTGCGTGAACACCATGCTCAAACGCTACGTTGGCTATGATATCAATGGTCTTGATGGTGCACCCCGCAGTTCCGAGCATGGCAGTGCGGCTCGATGCGAATCCGTTAGCGGGGTTTTAGCGGCAAATTGTTAAATTGTCCGGTGGCGCCAGCCCCTGAACGGTATGAACCGCCCCGGTATTCCCGGAGGCTCCATCATTTGAGAGGATGGAGCAATGGGAAAAGCAGTCAAGTATTGTCACCGACCGGCATATAGGAGCCAGTTTCAGGGGGTAGGACGGGCATCTCGAACTAGCGGCTAGCAGCTAACCTGACGAGTTTTTGTCGTCGGGGGAGCGCGATGGGCCGAAGGAGATTCGAGATGTTTCAGTATCG
>Ga0116229_10011806_pt1 | contig 12770 bp, 19 predicted proteins | sample S1TSphgellanicum_3_FD_87313 | JGI IMG/M metagenome (GOLD analysis project Ga0116229, IMG submission 87313) | Host-associated microbial communities from peat moss isolated from Minnesota, USA - S1T2_Fc - Sphagnum magellanicum MG | ecosystem: Host-associated > Plants > Peat moss > Unclassified...
CATATCGAGAATTTGTTGAAACCGCTGGCTCAGAGCGGAAAAATCGTTACCGTGCTGGATGGGCATCCGGCGGCGCATGCCTGGCTGGGTGCTGTGCGCGGCCAGCGCGTGATGGCGCTGGGGCCCGACCATTTCGGCCAGTCCGGCGATATTACGGATCTTTACCGCGAATACGAGGTTGACTCCTCGGCCATTCTGGACGCCTGCGCCGAGGCGCTTTTGCACCGCTAAACCTATTGTTGCGCGGCGCCATTTACCGGTGGTGACACGCGCACGGCCCCGCTTGCATTGCCGGTTGCCGTGCCGGGTGGAATTGCCGCGATGCCGCCCCCGCCATTACCCGCAACACCCGGCGTCATCGTGCTGTTGCCGGCGCCGTTGGTCATGGAACTGCCCGGCGATTGCTGCTTGGGCGTGCCGTTGGCGTTGATGCCGTTAACCCCATTGATGTTGCCGCCATTCATGCTGCCGGAATCACCGTTAAGGCCGGCATTCACCCCCGAGCCTACCTGAGCCGCCGCCGCCAGGGGTAAGGCGCAGCAGAAAACGGCGGCCAGATACCAGCGTGACATAGTTTTCTCCAGCGGTTGCGAACAACTTAGATAATCAGCGAAACGCCGGGCGCGAGGCACGCCCGGCTATTCTTTGTGTAATCCGGCCTACTGGCTGCTGTTGGATGCTTGGCCACCATTCGCCGTGCCGCTTGAAGAGCCATTGCTCATGGAACCGTTGGTAGAGGTCGAAGCGCCCATCGAACCGGCCCCCATCGTGCCGGTGGTTGAACCGTCGCTCATCGAGCCGGACGTATCGCTGGAACCGCTTCCAGCCCCATTGCTGTTAAGCGTGTTCTCCGTGCTTGAACCGGGCGTACCCGGCGTCGCCATTGTCGGCGTGCTGGGGTTGTTCATGGTGGCCTTTGACCCCACAGTGCCGCTGGCGGCGGACTGCGCCAGAGCGAGGCCGGAGCCGCAAAGCGAAAAGGCGAGCGTGGCCGCCAAAAATTTGTTTGACATGGTGTTCTCCTGAATTGTTGATCTGTACGACTCAACTCAGGTAGTCAGCATCACGCTCGATACGACATAAATCGGTCTAAAATTTCTTTAGGTTTTTACACGAATTTTTGCGCGCGGCAGAGTTTGACAAAACTCGCCGCCGCGGGATTCAGCGGCCGGCCGGCGACCACGGTGAGCAAAATCTGGCGCGGCAGTTCAGGATCGTGCAAGGGGCGCGTTGTCAAAGGTGCGGCAACGCGCAGGCGGTCTGACAGAAGTGCAATACCAAGGCCCGCGGCCACCAGGTCCAGCATTTGCGAGGTGGGGCCATTGCAGCGCTGCAGGCGGAGCGAAAAACCGGTGGCCGCGGCAAGGCGGACCGAGAATCCGCCGCAATATTCGCCGGCGAGAAGGGTTTGGTCCAAAAGGTCGCGCGCCGTGACCGCGTTCTGTTTCACCAACTCGTGGTCGGGCGGCAGCACGGCAACAGCGCGGTCCGTGTACATGGGCCAGCGGTTGAGCCGGTCGGGCAGGTCGCAGAATTCCGGCAGCAAGGCACAATCCAACATGTCGTTCAGCATCGCCTCAATCAGCGCGGCGGGGCCGGATTCCTCGAAATGGATGTTGGCGCCTGGCAGCGCGTTGGCAACTTCGCTGACCGCGCCAGCAATGCTCGCAGCGCCTATGCCCGGGCCGAGGCCGATTTTCAGGCTAGCGGGCAACCTTGTGCTGCGCGCGGCCGCAAGGTCGCGGGCCGCGTCCGCCGCGTCCAGCATCGCTTCCAGATGCGGGCGCACGCTGCGGCCAAGCTCGGTGAGCTGGGTTAAATTACGTTCACGGAACAATAACGGGCCGCCAAGCTCGGTTTCAAGTTTTTGAATGGCGCGGGTGAAGGCGGGCTGCGTGACATTGCACTGCGTGGCGGCGCGCGTGAAATTCAGGGTTCGGCACAAGGTGACGAAATACCGGACTTGGGCGAGTTCCATTAAACGCGCGCGCCGAGGGAACGCACGGCAGCGATGATCTCCGCGGGCTCCGCGCGGCGCGAAAAATCAACCTCCGCGAAACGCCACGCCACCACGCCGTCTTGCGAGAGCACAAAGGTCGCGGGCACCGGCAAAAACCAGCCAGCATTGCCGTGGCGCTCCGCGAAATCCGGCCGCAGCATCCCGCGGTAGAGTTTGGGGATGCGGAAGACGACGCCGGCGGCAAGGCCGACGCCGCAATCAACATCCGACAGCACTTCAAATCGCGCCCCGTGGTATTCCTTCATCGTCAAGGCAAGGCCGCCAGTTTCCGGCGTGAGCGCCAGCAGAGTTGCACCCGCCGCCTCGATCTCAGGCAAAGCCTCGGTCAACGCGTTCAGCATAAGCCGGCAAAAAGGGCACCATTCACCGCGGAAAAACGACACGATAACCGGTCCCCTGGCCAGCTTGCGGGTAAGCGATACCAGGCGGCCTTCAGCACTCGGCAGCATAAAATCCGGGAACACGGCCCCTTGCGGCAATACCTGGTTCATGAACCCGTTCTTGCCAAGCTCCGCCACCATTTCCTCATAGGCGGCGTTCCACGCCGCCGCCTCCCGGCGGCTGGCGCATAACGCATTCAGGCGGTTTTGCAGCGTTTCGATGTTTTTGCACCCTTGTTGACTGGTCCAGTATCGAACCGCTCCATTGAAAGTTCAAGTTGCCGTCACTTCGCGGCACTGCCGCCAGCGCTGCCACCGGCGGCACCACCGCCGCCCGCACTGCCGCCGCCAGCGCCAGAACCCATCGCGGCGCTGGCGGGGCCATTCGCCGTTCCTTTCGGGTTATTGCTCGTCATATTCGCATTTCCGCTGGTATCACTGGCCTGGGTTCCGTTCACGGCGCTATTATCCGGCTTGGTTAAGCTATCGGGGGATTGCTGCTTCGTGGTGCCACTGGCGTTGATGCCGCTATCGACGCTGGTCGATGTGGAGGATTGCGCCAGGGCGGCGCCGGATGTTGCGAGGCCAAAGCCCAGAACGGCGGAAAACAATAAACGTGACATGCGCGGTCTCCTGAAAATGAGGAACGGCGGATGGTTTGGCACCATCCGTCGCTCTTCACGTAAGCGCCGCTACGCAGGGTGCGAGGCATTTTCAGTGAAACTTTGTTAGTGCCGCGTTCATGCCGGCCAGGTTACTGCTTGACCGTGCCAGCGCTCATCGTGTTCGCGCTCATCGCCCCGGAGGACATCGCGCCCGCGGACATCGTGCTGTGCTTTTTCGCGGGCTTCATGGAGGTATCCGCCTTGCTCATGCTGCCGCTGGACATTGTGTTGCTCATGCTGGCCGTGCTGGACATGGCGTCCGAGGTTTGCGCGAAAGCGGCGCCCGAGGTGGCAAGGCCAAGGCCCAGAACGGCGGCAAGGATGGTTTTGGTCATAACTATCTCCGGTGAAAGCGGTTATGCCGGTTGGTCCCGGCATGACATCTATCGCGGAACGCCGCGCGGCGCGCTAATGCCGAATGGACATGGTTTCGATGCCTGGACGATTTGCGGCCAAAGGGGCAAATTGCGGATAATGAGAGTTAGGACATATTGATGGCGGAATCACGAATTCGTGCGCGGCCGGTCCATCCCTGGCCGCTACGGCTGATGCACTGGCTGAACGCGGTGGCGATTGTAACCATGATCGGCAGCGGGCTGCAGATTTACAACGCCTCGCCGCTATTCGATTTTACGTTTCCACCGCTGGTGACGATAGGCGGCTGGCTGGGGGCGGGGATTGCCTGGCACTTGGCGTTTATCTGGCTGATGATGGTCAACGGGCTGGCTTACCTGATCTGGGGCGGTTTAACCGGGCATTTCCGCCGGAAATTTTTTCCATTTTCGCTCCGCGCGGTCGCGCGGGAGATTTGGGCGGCACTGCGTTTTCGGCTGCCGCATCGGCATGGCGTGTATAATTCGGTGCAGCGGCTATTCTATTTGGGGGTAATTTTTGCTGGGGTTGTGGTGGTGATCTCCGGGCTTGGCATCTGGAAGCCGGTGCAGCTTTGGTTTTTCACGGATTTATGCGGCGGGTATTTTGTCGCGCGCTACGTGCATTTTTTTGCCATGGCCGCAATCGCGGCGTTCGTGGTCATCCATTTGCTGCTGGTGATCGCGGTGCCGAAATCACTGCCGCCGATGATCACCGGCGGCAAAATTTTGGACCCGCAATCATGAAAAAGCTGGATTTGAACAGACGCAAGCTTTTGGCCCGCGCCATGGCGCTGGGGGTGGTGAGCACCCTGCCCGCTTGCGACTATGATGACCCGTCGAACCCAGATCTGGCCGACAAATTTTTGCACATGATGTCCGCATTTAACGACCGCGTGCAGCAGGCGCTGTTCAACCCGCATACGCTGGCGCCCATTTTTTCACCGGACCAGATAACCAATCCGCCGCGGTTTAATGCGTTTTATGATATCAGCCAGGCGCCGGTGGTGGACCCGGCAACATACCGGCTGGAGCTTGGCGGGCAGATCCAGCAACAAACGCCATGGGGTTTGCAGGCATTACGTGCATTGCCTCAAGAATCGCAAATCACGCGGTTGATTTGCGTGGAAGGCTGGCGGGTGATCGGGCAATGGGCTGGTGTTCGCTTAAGCGAATTTTTCCGGCGCGTCGGGGCGGATACCACGTGCAAATATGTCTCCTTCAAATGCGCGGACGGGTATTATTCCAGTATCGACATGGAATCCGCCTTGCACCCGCAAACGATTCTGGCGCTGGATTTTCTGGGCGCCCCCTTGACACCGCCCTTCGGCGCGCCGGTGCGGCTGCGGATTCCAACAAAGCTTGGTTTCAAAAATCCGAAATCAGTCATGCAGATCAGCGTCGGCAATGTTTACACAGGCGGATATTGGGAGGACCAGGGGTATAACTGGTTTTCAGGCTCATGAGATTTTTTATTGCTCTGGCAATGATCCTTTGCGCGTCCCTGCCGGCGCAAGCCCGGCCGGTGGTGATCGAATTATTCACCTCGGAAGCCTGCTCCTCCTGCCCGCCGGCGGAGGCGTTGCTGGCGGCGCTGAAGAAAGACCCGAATATTTTGCCGCTCGCCTTCCATGTGACCTACTGGAACGGCCCAGCCTGGACCGACAAATATTCGCTGCCAGGCGCCACTGACCGGCAGAGCTTTTACGCCGGCGTGCAGCATAGCCAGGATGTTTACACGCCGGAGGCGGTGGTGGATGGCACGGCCGGCATGGTGGGCTCCGACCACGCGGCGGTGACATCGGCCATCCAGGCCGCCGCGGCGGCGCCTGGGCAGAATGTGCCGGTGCATGTCTCCGGCGGCGATAAGGTGACGGTAAGCGTTGGCGCCGGGACCGGCAACGCAACAATATGGCTGTTCGGGTTTGATGGCGCGCACACAACGCAAATCGGCGGCGGCGAAAATGGCGGGGCGACGCTAAAGGAGGTGAACGTGGTGCGCAGCATCACCAATCTCGGCGGCTGGACTGGCACGGGCATGACCTACACAATGCCAAAGCCCGCGGGCGAGCATATGGCCGTGCTGCTACAACAGGCTGATGGCACGGTGCTGGGAGCGGCGGCGGATTAAAATTCTTCCGGCCGGCGATGTTGCAAAGCGTGTAATTGCGGAATTTGACCAGGCGCCTTGCCCGCGCCATTCAGCCGCCATGAAAAATCCGGCGTTTTGGGTGGTTTTGATGGCCGTGGCGTTCCGGCTGGGCTTTGCGGCGTTTACCGGGCTGGGGATTGATGAGAGCTACATGGTGGCGGCGTCCGGCCATTTTGCCGCCTCGTATTTTGACCACCCGCTGGCGTCCTGGTGGCTGGAGCTTGGGAGCCGGTGGATTACGGGCAGCGCGGCGCCAATTGTGGTGCGCGCACCGTTTGTAGCACTTTCGGCGGTGTCTTCCTGGTTGCTGTACCGGCTAACGGACCGGCTTTACGGGCCTCGCGCGGCCTTCTGGGCGGTGGCGGCTTACAGCGTCTCGCCAGTGTTCTCGCTGGCCTTCGGCTGCTGGGTGCTGCCGGATGGGCCGCTGGATGCGGCATTGCTTGCGGCGGCCTATGCGCTGGCACGGGCGGTGGGGGTACAGGCCCGGGCGGAACCGCGCTGGTGGTTGGCCGCCGGTTTTTTCGCCGGCCTTGCGCTGCTTTCGAAATATAGCGCGGCGCTAACGCTTGCCGGCGCTTTGGTTTTTGTGCTGACCGACCAGGCGGCGCGGAAACAGTTGCGCGGCTGGCGGCCCTGGGCAGCGGCGGCGCTGGCCGTGGCAATGTTCTGCCCCGCAATCTGGTGGAATTTTGCGCATCACTGGCAGTCCTTCGCCTACCAGAGCGGCCGGGCGGCGGGGGTGCGGCTGCATTTGGCGGCGCCGTTCAGCATTTTGGGCGGCGAGGCGCTGTTTCTCCTCCCCTGGCTGTGGCTGCCGGCGATTCTTCTGCTGGTGGCGGCATTGCGGCGCGGCCCCGTGGAGCGGCGGGGCTGGATGCTGGCATGCTTAAGCGTGATTCCGGTGGTGCTATTTGCCGTGGTGGGATTCTGGTCTTCCACCAAAATTCTCTATCACTGGGCAACCCCTGGATATCTGCTCCTCCTCCCGATGCTCGGGAATTGGGCGGCTGGGTGGCGATGGCGGCGGCTGCGCGATACGGTTGCGGCGGCGAGCGCCGTGCTGCTTGCCAGCGCCGCGGTGCTGATTGCGGCGGAGGAAAATTTTGGCTTCGTGCCGAACCTTGATTTGCTGTTTCCACCTGGAAAATCGCCTTTGTTGCAGGCGGTGGATTGGGATTCCTTGCGCCCGGAAATTTTGTCCCGGCCCGTGGCGGCGGTGGCGGCGTTGCGGTGGTATGATGCGGGCAAGATTGGCTACGCGCTGCGGAGCAAAATGCCCGTGACGGTGTTTGGCGCCGCGCCGCATGAGTTCGGAATTTCCACGCCGCCCGCCGGGCTGGTGGGCAAGGACATATTGCTGGTGGCGATGCCGGGGGATGTGAGCGCGATTACCAAAGAATACGCGCCGTACTTCAAATTTCTGGCCCCGGCACCGGCGCTGACCGTGACGCATCATGGCGATGTGTTGATGGTGATTCCGGTTTTACTTGGCAAGGATTTACTACGGCCGCCACCAGGTTGATACAGAGCGGGAATGGATAGGAGCGGAAAATGGCGGATTTTACCGGGCGGACGGCCCTGGTGACGGGGGCTTCCAGCGGGATAGGTGCTGATATTGCGCGCGAGCTGGGCAAGCGTGGCGCCAATGTGATTCTGGTGGCCAGGCGGCGCGACAGGCTGGAAGCGCTGGCGGCGGAATTTTTGCCCCTGGGCGTGAAAGCGGAGGTTACCCCTTGCGATATTTCAGACGAAGCGGCGCGGGTGGCTCTGGCGGCGGCCCACCCGAACGTGGATATTCTGGTGAACAATGCCGGGCTTGGCGTGTTTGGAATGTTTGCCGATTCGGAGTGGAACACTATCGAGAATATGCTGGCGGTGAATGTGACCGCGCTGACGCATCTGACACATTTGTTCGCGGGGCCCATGGCGGCCCGAAAATATGGCCGGGTGATGATGGTGGCATCCACCGCCGCCTATCAGCCAGTGCCGCTTTATGCCGCCTATGCGGCAACCAAGGCTTACGTGCTGTCGCTGAGCAATGCTTTAAATGTGGAATACAAGGCCAAGGGCGTGAAATTCACCACGCTCTCGCCGGGAACCACGCAAAGCGAGTTTTTTGACGTGGCGGCGCAAAAAAAATCGGTGATGGTCGAAAAGACCATGATGACGAGCGAAGCGGTCGCAAAAATCGGCGTGGACGCGATGGCCGCGGGTCGGGGCAGCGTTGTAGCCGGCACGATGAACGCGTTGATGGCTTTTACCACGCGCTTCTCTCCGCGTGGCATGGCCGCTGAAATTGCCTACAGAGTTTTGAAACCGTAAGGGGCGGCTTGCGCCGCCCCCGTTCAATTAAGCCGCCTTCGCGAGTTCAGGCTGGGCGCTGATTGTTTTCGCCGTGTTCGCCACCGTATTGATGGCGATCTTGCGGGGTTTCAGCGCTTCCGGCACCACGCGGCGGATGCTGATATTCAGCAGGCCGTTGGCAATGTCCGCACCTTCCACAACCATGTGGTCAGCCAGAACGAAGCGGCGCGTGAAAGCGCGCGCTGCAATGCCACGGTGCAAGAATTCGCCTTTCGGATTTTCCTCGGCAACGCGGCCGGCAACGATGAGGGCGTTATCCTTGGCTGTCAGCTCAATATCCTCGGCCGAAAAGCCGGCCACGGCGAGCTGAAGACGGTAGGAATCGTCCCCGATCTTCTCAATATTGTAAGGCGGGTAGGCAACCGCGTCCTGCGGCAAAGTGTCGGCCAGACGAGCCAGCCGGTCAAAGCCGATTGCGGTACGGAAAAGGGGCGTCAGATCATAAGCCATTAGAAAACCTCCTAAAAAAGCAAGCAAGGTTAAGTTTTAGATCGGACCACCATTAGGCTGGCCCGGTAGGCGAAAGCCAAAGCCCTCAAGGAGGCGCTTCGGACGACCCTTATTATGATCATTTTCGCGCGGGGTTCAAGAGTTTTTTTGTTGATTGGGAGGATTACAATACGTATTTTAATGCGTATTCGGAGATGCCGATGCTCAAAAAACTCACGATCACAGTGGATGCTGACGTATATGACGGCCTGCATAACGTGGTCGGGCGGCGGCGGATCAGCCGGTTTTTGAATGATCTGGCGCGGCCTTTGGTCGTGAACGCGAACCTTGCCGCCGGATATGCCGCGATGGCCGCCGATGAGGAACGCGAAGCCGAGGCGCTGGAATGGAGCAAGGCCTTGATTACGGATATGGCCGACGAACCAATCCGTGGCTGAACCGGCGCGCGGCGAGGTGTGGCTCGTCACATTTGACGGTTCGGCCGGCGGCGAAATTCAAAAGACCCGGCCGGCCGTGATTATCAGCAATGATGCCGCAAATGCCCTGATAAACCGGATTCAGCTCGTCCCTATTTCAAGCCGGACAGAACGGCTTTACCCGTCGGAAGCGTTGGTGGTGGTTAATGGCGAGCAGCGGAAGGCAATGGCCGACCAGATTACCACCGTCGCCAAGCAAAGATTGCTCCGCCGGCTGGCGATGATAACCACCGAGGATATGACGGCCATCGCGCGAACCGTGGAGCTTCAACTCGGTTTATAAAGAATGATCGATTATGAAACGATTATTCTTCAAACGTGAAAACTCTCGCCACACCCGCAACGCCCCTTTTCATTGGGGTTTTCAAAAGTGAAACCGGCGGTCAGCTTGTCCACCTTATAATCCATCGTGGTGCCGATGAGGAACAGCGAGGCTTTCCGGTCCACCAGCACCGTCAGGCCGCGGCTGGTCACCACCTCATCCTGCGGGGTGGCTTCTTCCACCCAGTTCATTTCGTAGGACATGCCGGAGCAGCCTTTGGTAGAGACGGCGATGCGCAGCAGCTTGCCGGCCTCCCCGCCTTCATACAGGGCGGAAAGGCGGGCGGCGGCGGCATCTGTCAACTGCATCAGCGGCGGCAAGGCGCGGCGGGTTTTGGTTTCGGTTGTCGTGCTCATTTTCACCCTCAAAACATGTTCAGGGAAAGCCGGGCGTCTTCGCTCATGCGGCTCGGGTCCCAGGGCGGGTCCCATACGGTTTCAACATTCACATCGCCAACGCCTTCAAGTTTGGCGATGGCGTCGCGCACCATGATCGGCAGTTCCTGCGCGGAGGGGCAGGCCGGCGCGGTGAGCGTCATTTCCACTTTTACATCGCCGGTCTCCGCAATCTCAATCGCGTAAATCAAGCCAAGCTCGTAAATATTCACCGGAATTTCCGGGTCATACACCGTTGCGATGGCGCCGATCACGGCATCCTCGTTCAGCACGGCGGCGGTTTCGCCATCCGGTGTCCATGTCGTCACCGGGACCATTCTTTTGACCTCATCCATTCTTTTGGTCCTCCTCCAAGGCCAGCGCGAGGGCGGACCAGGGCAATGTCGCGCAACGGATGCGCGACCGATATTCCGAAACACCCGCAAGAGCATTCAACTCACCCAAATCCGGGTTTTTGGTCCCGGTATTCACAACCGCTTCAAACGCGGCGCGGCGTTGCGCAATCTGTGCGGGGTTAAGGCCGGCTACGGCATCCGCCATCAGCTCGGCGCTGGCAATCATAATGGCACAGCCACGGGATTCGTGAAATATTTTGCTCCCATCGCGCTGCAGGTACACATGCACGCGGTCGCCGCACATCGGGTTGTCGCCCTCGCCTTCGGCATCGAAAATTTCCGGCTTACCGGCATGGGACGGATTTTTGGTCCGCGCCATGATGATGGATTGGTAAAGTTCCGCGGTTTCGGACATTATGCAAACACCTGCTTCACGCGGATAAGCCCGGCGGCGAGCGCGTCGATTTCTTCCATCGTGGTATACAAGGCAAAAGAGGCGCGGGCGGTGCTGGACACACCCAGCCGGCCCATCAGCGGCTCCGCGCAATGGTGGCCGGCGCGCACGGCAATGCCCTGGCGGTCCAGCAGGGTGGCGATGTCATGGGCATGCGCGCCTTCCATGGTGAAGGAGATGACGCCCCCACGGTCCTGCGCGCTGCCCAAAATGTTGACCAGCGGGGAAAGCATTTTTAACGCATGGTCCGTCAGCGCGCGTTCATGCGCGGCGATGGCGGGAAAGCCGATGGCTTGCACGTAGTCGATGGCGGCACCGAGGCCGATGGTTTCGAGTATCGCCGGCGTGCCAGCTTCAAAACGGTGCGGCGGTTTGGCCCAGGTGGATTTTTCGTAGGAGACGGATGCAATCATGTCGCCGCCGCCCATGAAGGGCGGCATGGCTTCAAGAATTTCCAGCTTGGCATAGAGCGCGCCAATGCCAGAAGGACCGTACAGCTTGTGGCCAGAGAAAACATAAAAATCCGCGTCTATGGCCTGCACGTCCACCTGCCGGTGGACGATGGCCTGGCTGCCATCGAACAGTATTTTGGCGCCGCGCGCGTGGGCGAACTTGGCCAACCGCTCGGCCGGCGTGTAGGTGCCCAGCACGTTGGACATATGGGTGATGGCGAGAAGTTTCACCTTGCCATCGGCAAATTTTTCTTCCAGCGACTCAAAATCTACCTCACCGGCATCGGTTATTTTGGCGATGCGGAGTTCGACGCCGTGAGAGTCGCGCAGCATTTGCCAGGGGACGATGTTGGCGTGATGCTCCATTTCGGAAATCACAATGGCATCGCCGGGTTTTAACGCCGTGCGGCCAAATGTGTGGGCGATAAGGTTGATGGATTCCGTGGCGTTGCGGGTGAAAACAATTTCCTCGCGCGCGGCGGCGTTGATGAAGGCGGCGGTTTTGTCCCGCACGGCTTCATAGGCGTCCGACGTGCGTTCGCTCATCCAGTGCAGGCCGCGATGCACATTGGCGTATTGCGTTTCCATGGCATGCACCATCGCATCAATAACCGCGCGGGGTTTTTGGGCGGAGGCGGCGCTGTCAAGAAACACCAGTTTGCGCCCATGCACTTGCTGGGAGAGAATCGGAAAGTCGCTACGAATCGCGGCAAGATCGAAATGGTCAGGTATCAGAACGGCGCTCATTTGCGTGACCACCATGTTTCAATCGCGGTTTCGAACAATTCGCGCGCGGCCTCATGCGTTACTGGCTCCAAGGCTTCCGTTAGAAATGCGCGGATCAGCATGGCGCGCGCCTGGTCCTCTGGAATGCCGCGGCTGCGCAGATAAAACACCTGCTCCGGGTCGAGCGCGCCGATGGTCGCGCCATGGCTGCATTTCACGTCATCGGCGAAAATTTCGAGTTCCGGCTTGATGTCGATTTCCGCGGTCTCTGAAAGCAGCAGCGCCTGGTTCATCTGGTATCCATCCGTCTTCTGCGCCGCGCGGGCAACCTCGATGCGGCCCTGAAAAACACCGCGGGCATGGCCATCCAGCACGGATTTTACGGTCTGCCGGGATGAACAATTGGGCGCGTCATGGGCGACGACGGAAGTGAAATCCCCATGTTGATGGCCGCCCAAAAGTTGCGCGGCGTTGAGATGGGTTTTGCCGCCCGGCCCCATCAACGTGGCATGAAACTCAGCCCGCGAGAGTTTGGCGCCGATGACGGCGGAAAAGGATTCATAGGCAGCACCGGCGGCGATTTTGGCGCGGATCGTGGCAAGATGGAACGATTCCGGTCCTTCATCCTGCAAGCGGTAATGCGCCAGCATGGCATTGTCTTGGAGCGCAATATCGGTGACCGGGTTGTGCCAATAAACCCCCTGCCCCATCGCCACTTCGATGATGGTGAGTTTGGCGCCGCCGCCAAGCGTGATGCGGTGGCGGGGGTGGAAAGCGATTGGCGTGGCGGCGCTGGCGTAGGAAACCAGCAGCACCGAGCCGGCATCGGCACCATCGGGCACGGTCAGCGTTATCCCGTCCCGCGCATGCTCAGCATTGATTTTCGCAAGCGGCAGGCTGGAGGTTTCGGCGACCGTGGCGAATTTGAACAGAAAGTCAGGCGGCGTGGAAAGCTCTTCGTTATACGCGCCATTCACAAACACGATGCGAGGGATTCCGAGATCCGGCAAATCCGCCGGCACAGCAACCGGCGCCGGTTCCGCAAAACTGATGGCCGCGAGGGCGCGCAAATCGGTATAGCGCCAGGCTTCCAGCTTTCTGGTGGGAAGGGCGGTCATTTACGCCGCCTCCAGCCCCGCATAGCCATGCGCTTCCAGTTCCAACGCCAGTTCCGGCCCGCCCGAGCGCACAATGCGGCCGGCGGC
>Ga0116229_10011807_pt1 | contig 12770 bp, 12 predicted proteins | sample S1TSphgellanicum_3_FD_87313 | JGI IMG/M metagenome (GOLD analysis project Ga0116229, IMG submission 87313) | Host-associated microbial communities from peat moss isolated from Minnesota, USA - S1T2_Fc - Sphagnum magellanicum MG | ecosystem: Host-associated > Plants > Peat moss > Unclassified...
CTTGTTTCTTCATGATTTTGTTCATGTAGATATACAAAACCTTCCTTTGTGCTAGGTGCTCATACTCTTTGTGAGAGACAAAATGAAGCGATATGGCCATTGAACAAGCTTAACATTATTGAAATTGGTTTTGAAACAAGCCCAAAACCAATTTGTGCTTTGGTAAAACATTTCTTTGTAGAGAGGAGTGCCATCACTTGTACGGTTGAAATTGATTGAGATCAATTGGTTTTGGGATGTTCTTAAAGTGTGTTCACACTTGATGTTAGGGATTTTAGTGTTTAGTCCCTTAACATCGTACTAGTCATTTAAGACTTAAACTTACTTTATCACGAAGATTTTATGTTAAACTAACATTCACTTAACATTAAGCTATCACCCATTTAACATTAGGTGCCACCTAGGATGCCACCTAGATTTTGATTTAACATTGATTTAACATCAAGTGTGAATGCACCATTAGTCAGCAAAAGACCATGCTAGAAGTGGTGATTACAATAAACCCCCCCCCCCCAAATAACAAAGGAACTCTTAGCATAGGTTGGTTGTTACCAGGCTAACCATGGTTGAAACCGATCCCTAATGGGTGGTTTCAAATTTTGCAAATTTTGTAGGAGAGATTTGTTTGTTGTATGAATGATTTGGTAATATGAGCAAATTCTTTTTCTAGTTTAGACTTGTGATGCGAATTGTGTAAGTATATCCCAAGTCAAAATTTTGCAAATTTTGCAAGAGAGAGGTTTCTTCGCTCTATGAATGATTGGTAATTCAAGTGAATTCTTTTTTCTACTTTTGTCTTGTGATGCAAGTTCCAAGTATATCCAAAGTCAAAAAATTTGCACTAGAGAGGTTTATTGGCTTGTCTACCAAGGCAAGGATATTGTGTTCAGATTCGTTATAGGGGTATAGTAGCTTAAGGGACTTTGGCCCCTAGGTAATAACAATAGGTCTATTTTTGTATGAGGATTTTTGAAAGATGATATTTTGTCTTGTGTTGAAACTTGAGATTAGTTATTATAGAGTTATAGTTTCTTGAGGATTTTTGTTTCTTTTAGAGGATTTTTTGAAGATTATATTTTTGCATGGTGAAATATTTGAATTTTCATAATTCTTCTTTTTGCCTTAAGATACTTTTTTAATGTAAATGGCAAGGCCGCATGTGACACACCCCTTGTTTGTTGTATGAATGATTGGTACCGTGGTATCTGGGCAGCTTTGGCAGTTCTCTGTTGAATAATTAATTTAATCCAAAATTTCTGGTTCAGCAGCTACTTTTTTCAAATTTGAAAATTTCGATATATGTGTAATATATATTAAAAAATTCATTAATATTTTTTTTAAAAAAAATTTCTGGTTCAGCAGCTACTTTTTTCAATTTTGAAAATTTTGATATATGTGTAATATATAGAATAAAATTCATTAGTATTTAAAAAATATTTCATTGCATTCGTGGTGATGAAATGGATGTGAAGCAAACTGATTTGGTCAGACAAGTCCCGGATTCAAAATTGGCTGGCAGCTTGAATTGAATGTGTTGTTGAAAATTTCAGTAGAAAGAGCTGAATTTTGTTTTTCCTGAAAACTTGAACAAAGTTGAAAATGATTTAATTTTATGCCAAAGCCACCCAGGTGGTGGTGGTAACACGAGCGAATGCTTTTCATAAATTTTGACTTGTAATGCAAGTTGTAAGTATATCCCAAGTCAAACAGCCCTCTTTTTAAGTGACTTATTGCTTGGAGTTGGAAATTGGTTTTTTTCTTAACACTTCACCTTCATTTGGTTCAAAGGTTTGTCCAAGGAAACACAAAATTTTGTTTCAATCTTTCCACGCAGCAGGCCATGATGATGGGCATGTGCGGCTCTAATTTTGAAGTGAGGCTCAAGAAACCCAACAAAACAGAAATCCTGCACTACCTACCTTGGCAGCTTCGACATTATATATATATATATATATATGTTTATTTATTTATTTATATTTTTTTCAGGAAATTTTCAAAAAAAAAAATCTTTTTGAAGAACAAAATTTTGTGAAGGAAAGTAGAGAATTTGTTATTCATATTCTGGAGCAATTTAATTTTTCAGTTAATACAGAATCAAAATAAAAATAAAAAATATTCAAGACTGAAATGTTGAACTCATGGAATAGGGAACTGACAACAGTGAGACTATTGAAGTATTATCATGAATGTATGGGTTTGCTTGTAATTATGGGGATTGAGAAATTTCAAAGACCTAGTAGAGTTATTCGGAAAGTAACCCTCTCTTCACCCTGTCTTTGGGCCTCCTTTTTCCCCCCTATCCGCAAAGTAAAGACATTTTAATAAATCTCAATATCAAATGCTCCAACTGAGTATGAAATGCTGATACTCAACATTTGTTGATGCACAAGGTTCGAGACTAATTATAGTAATTGTACACTAAGGAGCAGTGAAAATATATGTAGCAGGAGGTGCTCAGGATGAAACTCAGTTTACCACCAAAATTGATCGTTTTCTGAGTTTCATCCCCTGTTGAATGCTAATGTACCTTTTTGCAGGTTTTTTTTAGAAAAATCTCGCCCTGTGTATGACCAAACTCAGGGTTCTGGTGCCGTGTTTTTTTTACTTTACGAATAACTTTACGAATAACTGTAGTATATGAAAAAATTTGCATAATTTTTCATATGGTTTTTTCAAGCCTAATGACTTCACTTTTTTTGGGCCTTGCTTACCAAGGCAAGGATATTGTGTTTAGATTCATTATAGAGTATTGTAGCTTAAGGGATTTTGGCCCCTCGGTAATAATAGGTTTATTTTTATATGAGGATTTTTGAAAGATGATATTTTGGCTTGTGTTGAGACTTGAGATTAACTAGAGTTATAATATCTTGAAGATTTTGGTTTTTTTTAAAGGATTTTTTGAAATTATATTTTTTGCATGGTGAAATATTTGATTTTTTATAATTCTTCTTTTGCCTTAAGATACATTTAAATGCAAATGGCAAGGCCACAATGTAACACACCAATCATTTTAATAATTATTTCATTCCTTTTCCTTACCATCAACATGGATATGCAAAAAAAAATTTAACACATGCCTTTTCATGTCCATGATATTCATATTAATTTAAATTAAATAAAAAAATTACATAAATAATAATGAACTATTGAAAAAATATGAAAAAAAAAACTAAAAAAAATAAAATTGATCGTCATCATTGGTAGTGTGCAACAACATAGAGGCCACCCAAGTTATGCTTCACCTCAAGATATATACTTGAGGTTTACTTTAACATGAAGTGTGGCCTCACCCAAATGTTCAAGTCTAAAACTGTGGTTACTTAAAAACCTTCCTAATAACCGAGCATTTAATTAGAGTCACAAGTGTTTTCCCCAGGGCGAAATTTTGCCAAATGGCAAATTGTTTTTCAAATTGGTGAAAATTTAGTGCTTTTTAAAAAAAGTCTTTTAGTCGCCAAATTTTGATTTTTTTAAAATAATAAAGTTGCCAGATTTTATGCTATGTTCTAGCAGGTAGCCAAAGTATATAGAAAAAAAATGTTAGATTTGATTTTACTTTTAGTGTTTTTTTCTAGTCTTGTAGTTGCCAAATTTTGAATTTTTTAAATAATAAAGTTGCCTGATTCTATCCTAAGTCCTAGCAGGTATAGCCAAAAATATAGAAAAAAATGTTAGATTTGATTTTACTTTCATATTTTCTTTAACAGACAAATTTGGCTAAATCATCTTTAATGGATTCTTGGCACTTGAGCAACATCACAAAATTGAAGGAAAAAAAAAAAAACAATTGGATTAGAGTGTGGTAAGCGTGTGATTTAATTAAAGCCAAAATGTGTGTGTGATTAAGGGAGAAGCTAAGTTGTAATCCGTGAATAGCATGAGATTAGAGTGTGATTAGCGTGTGATTAATTAAGCCAAAACGTGTATGATTAAGAGCAGGAGGAGGATAGAGCGATGAACACGCTCGCCGTGCACTCCTCCTCCTCCTCCGCGACTCCCTTCGTCTCTCTCCTCCTCTTCTTCTTCCGTCACTCCTCCGTCATCGCACTTTCTCGGATTGGAAGAGCAGCAGCAGCAGCAGCCGCCTAAACACTCCCTTCTTCCAAACAGCTTGTTGGGGGAATTTGGGAATTCATTTCATCTTCTTCATTCGGTTGGTGCCCACTTTTCTCTCTCCAAATTCGCCAAAGACATCATCTTTCAGCCCCCCCCCCCCCAAATAGTGGATTAAGGAAGGAGAAGAAGGAGGAGGAGGAGGAGGCTTTTTCCTGCCTCTGCTTCTCTCTCGGACTTCTCATCGTTCTTGTTGCTGTTTTGGCTGCTCTGTCTCCCTCCCTCTCTCTCTCTCTTTTCTGTGATTTTAAAAAAAAAGTTAAAATTCTGGGTTTGAACTTCTGTTGTGTGCTTTGGGTTTTTTTCTTTATTTGCGTCGGGGAATCGTTGTTGCGGGTGTTTTTGAAAACCGCTGCTTTCGGGCTTGTACAGTCTCTGCTCTCTTTGTCTTGTGTGTGTTTCTCTTTCATCTTCTGGTGGAACTCTTTTTTGCAGAGTTGGGAGGAAATCTTCCACTGGGGGGAGGGAGGGAGGGAAGCAACCACATGTCCTTTTGCTGACAAAAGAAAAGAATCGAGAGAGAGAGAGAGAGAATCTTATGCGCATGAAGAAGAAGACTCTGTCTCTCTCCTCTTCTCTCCAAGTCGCTCGCCACCATGCCCAACTCATCCCATGCTATCTCTCTCTCAATAAGTGAAGAAGAAGAAGAAGAAGAAGAAGAAGAAGACAGTGCAGTCCAACTACTACTCTAGAACCACAACACACTGACAGAGAGAATTGGGAATCCCAAGAGGAGGAGGAGCTCTTTTGCCCTAATCCTTGTTGTTGTTGTGTCTGTACCCTTTGTTCAAACCCAGGAGGATTTTCCTGTTGTCAAGTCTTTGATCATCACACCACACTTCCAATCTCTTCTGTACTGCAATTAAGAAGAACAAGAAGAGGGGTCTTCACCAAAAGACGAAGGACAGGAAGAAGAAGAGGGGTTTTCTTCAGTGGCAGATTTGAAGGGACATGGGTTGCCGAGGGTTTCTTCATCAGAGCTTCAGTGAAGAAGAGAAAGGAGCACAACTACTAACTTGGGTGAAGGATTTTCTGTGAGTCCAGGACTGGTCAGACACACAGATGATGGCATGCATTAGGGTAGGGTTTGAGAGATTGTTGTGGAAGAAATGTATGTGAGTGATTTCCTGTTGTTCTGGAAGAACTCTGTATGTGTGTGTGTGTGTGTGTGTGTGTTTTCTAGAGGGGTGTTTTGTTGTTGTTGTTTATTGTGCGAATCCTTGAAGAAGAAGATTCGGGAGCTCCACAAATTATGGTTGTTGGCATGTGTGGTGGGCATCATGATGCCATCTTGGAGGAGATTGTTGGGCCACAGCATGTGGGTTTTCATTGTTGGCTGACTGACCTACTGACTGACTGACGGACTGAGGAGGAGGAGGAGAAAAAGAATTGGATTCTGGTGGTGGAGAGAGAGAGAGAAGGGGGGAAAGATTTGGGGTGCACTGTGTGGATTCATTTCAGTGTGGAGGTCTGGAGGAGGTTGGAGCTTGATAAAATAGCCATACCCTAGCATTTAAGGATGTTGATTCACGTGGCAGAGAATGGGCATTCCTTTGAACTTGATTGTCAGCCAACGACGGTGGTGGAGATTGTACAAAACTGTCTGGTTTCTCTCACTGGGATACCAGTCCAGGAGCAGATGCTCATATGTGGAGATGTGAGATTGGAACCTCAAAGATCTCTCGGTAGCTACAAGCTGCCATCCGAAGGTCAGCATGTGTTTCTCTTCAATCGCTCCCGCCTTGTTGCTGATTGTCCTCCACCATTGCCAGAAGATCCAGAAAGTGTGGTGGCATCAGTTGTTGTTCCAGCTGTGCCTTCTAGTGTGCATGGAGGCAGAAGTCACCAGCACCACCCTCTCGATGAAGCAGATGATCCTGCTCTCAAAGCTCTGCCTTCGTATGAGCGCCAATTCAAGTATCATTTCCAGAAAGGGCATGCCATTTTCACTGCAAGTCAAATACGGTTTGATACTTGCAGACAGTTGCTGCGGGAGCAACAGGTGCAGGAAATGGCAGTGGAAACAGCTCATGGTAACATGGAGTTCTATTACAAGATCATTGACCATGCATTCACCGACTTCTTGAGACACTTTGGGCGTCAACATAAGCAGCATTCAGATTTGCTACTCAATTTTGAGCGTGATTTGGAGCGCTTGAAAGCATGCAAGCTGCACCCGAGCCTCTGGTCTGAAAACCGGAAGTCACTTCTGGACTGTGTGAAGGAGGCCAGCCTCCGCAAGTGGGCCGAAGAATGCGCTTTCTCCCACAAGCAATTTGGTGCAAAAGTGGCTGAGTTGAAGATCCTCTATGTTGACCTTCAGCGTAATGTACAGAACTTGGTTTACTCACCTCCAGTTGTCAATGTGCGAGAGCTTGAGAATACCATTGAGGATCATGTGAGGTTCACTGAGGAGGAAGCCAGCATCATCCAGTCACTCAGGTGCATGCACTCGTTTCCTCCTCTGTTCTGCTTTGTCATCTGATGATCATTCTGTGAAGAAGATGATGAATTGATTACTGTAGTCATAGGGTCGTGGCCCATCTTGCAAGCAGGTCATGGGTGTTGGTGCCACCCCATGCCAGTCAGTGCATGCTTGATGACATCTTCTATTGGCATTCAATGATCTAATGCTCTAGCGTCTTGTGTTTTTGCTAATGTGTGTGCATTTGACTTTGTTTCAGCAAAGATGTAAATACTGTGAAGAAATTGGTGGATGATTGTGTGAGTAGTCAACAATTGGCTTCATTGCGTCCTCATGATGCAGTTTCAGCTCTTGGGCCCATGTACGATGTCCATGACAAAAGTCACCTTCCCCGAATTGAAGCCTGCGATCATGAGCTTCAGAATCTCTTGAAGTACTGCAAGAAGAGCAAAAACAAAATGAACCTGTATGTCCACACAAGCCTCCAAAATGTTGCTGCTTTGCAGTCGAATATCCGAGACATGCGCAACCAGTTGGCGTTGTTCAAAGAGGCCATGGCTCGCCAAGATGAAATCTTTCAAGAGCTCAAGAAAGTCCGCCGTGTTGGCCCTTCTTACAAGGCTTGCCTTGCTGAGGTTGTGCGCCGCAGAGAATGCATGAAGCTATACATGGGACAGGTGAGTCCCCTAGTGGGGGAAAGAGATTGGCAGTTCATCTTGTTGTCAGACGGAGCAGCATCATGTCTTCTGTCATTTTGACATATCTTTGATTCTGAGCTGTGGAAGGAATGTGCTGTGGGAACAGGCAGGTCTGCTGGCAGAGAAGCTTGCTAGAAAGAGGGAGATTGAGGTGGGTCATCGAGAGGAGTTTTTGCGCATCCAGAGCATGTACATGCCCCGTGATGTGTTGCAGGCAATGGGCTTGTTTGAGCTTCCGAGTCAGTGTGTTGTCAATATTGCACCCTTCGACACCCATTTGCTGGACATTGACATCAGTGATTTGGAGCGCTATGCACCTGAGTCCTTGGTGGGACGCTTGCCAAAGCTGGCATTGGGTGCAGATGCAAACATGAGAGGAGGCAATTCTCGCTCTCTCTCTGACAGTGGATTTCAATCTGGGGGTGAGCTTTTGAAGCCTTTTGACCCATTGTGGTTCACAAGTTGCATATCTAATATGTAAACTTCCAAGTTTCGGTTGTGGTGCACTTCCTATGTAGTCTGCTGCTGCTGTAAGTATTGTCAGTGTTTAAGGTTCTAAACTTGGGAGGTCTTCTTCTTCTTGTGTGGCAAAATGTCCAGGGGGATCTGAAGGCTCTAGGGATGCTGGTGATGGTGACAAGTTGGAAGGAAACGAAGAAATTGAGGGTGATGAAATTGCAGGGACTAGCAAATTGGAGGTGGAGAATGCATGGCTCAAGTCTGAGTTTGCTTCTGCAGTTGCAATGCTGTGGAATTTGGACCTGGACTTTGAACTGGAAGAGGGGGAGGGTGACAGCCAGGATCCAGAGAATGCTGGAGAGGTGCAAAGGCTTGCAAAAGCCCACAGTGCAGCTCTGAAAACTGCTGATGCTTTACGCTTGAAAGATGAACATGCCAAACACCTACACACCATGCTTGCTATGTGGCAGGTATGTGATTTGTTCATGAGCTTTCAAGTACCCTTTATGAGCATCAATGAAAGAGAGAGAAAGCAAGGTTTGCGCATCCATCCTCAGGGACACATGCATTGCTTTTGTTGGGTTTATTACAGTTCTTCTGATATTATGGTACTCTGTTACATGACAGGCAAAATGTGGGTCCTATGAAAAGCGCATAAGGGAGCTTGAGCAGCGTCTTGCAGAACAACACATGCAGCTGCAAAAGACTTCATTGAGGAATAATCATCATCAGCAGAACAGCCATCACCAGAGCCATGACCTAATAGGTGGCAATGATGATGATGCAGAAGAGAAGGAAGAAGAATCCTCCTCAGAAACTTCAGGGGTTACAGGGCTTGGTATGGGAAGAATACAGTCTGGTTTAGCAACTCCAGAACCCATGGATGAAGGTGTCACTACTAGTAATGCACACGCTGGCTCCAGTATGGGTGGTGTAGAGGAGGGGCGGACAGATTCAATCAGTGGGCAGAGAGCCACTGCTAGGGAAGGAGGCGATGAAACCATGAGTGATATTTCTGGTATGTACATGGAGCTACAATAGATTGCAATAGTGCAAATAAGGGTAGACATGGGGCTGTTTTGCTGCCCCACATCTGTCTGATGTCATGTGACACTGCTGATATCAAAAGAGTTTGGGTTTTCAGGTGGAGTGTCGATTACAGATGCAGGGATGGTGGAATCCAGAAAGGAGGAAACTGCAGGTGGAGGTGAAGGTGACAAAGGTTTTGGACATTCCACAAAAGGTACTGACTGAGACTTTGGTTTTTGTGTTTTGTCGCTTGTGCCTTTCATGGTCCTTGTATCCCTGCTGCTCACACTCAAGAGATTGTTGATCCTTGCTATGTGTTCTTGCCCATGTACAATGGCACCATCTTCGGCTTAGATTGTAGTCATTTTTTGCCCTGTAAAGATGTTCTGTGATGCCTCCTCCATGATCTTAGTAGTGGGTTCATGCATCATTCTTTTGTTTATTTGTGGCTGTTGGTGAATTCAAACTTCTGTTGCCGGTTGTGCGAATACTAGAAGGAGGGAATGTGGAAATACCCATTGAAGAAGAGCAAGGAGCTGATTTCAAAGTCAGGGTTGATGCAGTTGGCATCACAGTCAGGCCCACCCAAGGCTATGTTTCAGGTAAGGATGTGGAACAAACAGATGCCTTCCTTGGGGAGGGGAAAGATGGGGAGGTTTCAACCTTGCAAATGTTGCTCAAGGAGAAGGACAGCTTGTTAGCTGCTGCAGATGAGAGGCTCAAGTCCATGCTGGCTGAAGTCGACCGCCTTCACTCTGAGCTTGATGGGAATACGGACCTGCTTAGTGAATGCCAGGTACATTTCTGTGATCACATTTATGTGTACTGAGCATTAAGCAAGCTGATCAATTTTGTGGGTGGGAATTTTTTTGTTTGTCTTTCTTTTCGTCTTCTTGCAACTGAGTCAAAAATGAATTCTGGATTTCTATATAGCCCTGGTCTGATATGATGTACATCTTTTTTTGAATTTTTTACAGATGAATTGTGCGCATTTGGAGAATCGGTTGCATGATGCCCGAGAAGAGGCACGAATAAATCTGTGTGCCTCGGATCGGAGAGCTGCTGAATACAATGCCCTTCGTGCATCCAGTGTGCGCCTGCGTGGCCTCATGGAACGTCTCCGTAGCTGCATTGCTGCACCTGTTGGCAACCCATCCAGCTTTGTTGACTCACTTCGCTCTCTCGCAGCGTCCTTGTCCAGGTTAGCTGTAACCCAACCAAGAATCTGAAGTAAATAAAATTTGAGAAAATAAACTTGAGTATGAGTTAGCTAGATGTACTGCATGATTCTAAATTTAAAAATAATAAAAAATAAAAAATCCTGGAATCAGAGGTTATATCAGATAGCCGCCTGACACTGGTTGAGACTCATTGCTCCTTTTGCAAGTGGTATGTCCTGTGGTTTGGAGAAATGCCTGATGTGGGTTAACATTTTTGTGTGTGTTTATAACAGTGCAAGCACAAGTGATGGTGGCGAGGACACTGAATTCAGGACTGCAGTAAGGATATTGGCAGATCGAGTGGCAAACCTGGTGCAGCAGCGTGCAGAGCTTTTGGAGCGATGCAGTGCAGCGGAAGCCAATCAAGCCCATTTGAACAAAGAACTCGAGAAGCAGACTGAAATTCTTAAAACCCTTTACTCCAAACGCAATTCTGACAAGCAGGTTTGCATTGATCTCCTGATTTGTTTTCACTGACCAAGGAGAGAGAAATTTCAGTATCAATTAGCTTTCCCTTATAGATGGATCCTGGTGCACATCAACATACCCTTCGGAGTTCATCAGTAACAATAGTAAAGTGGTCAAGATCTGGTGTGCTCATCTTTTGGTATTTAGTTCATGATGCATTTCAGAGTTTAGATCAGGTGTGCCTGTGTGTGGGTTGTTAGCCTATGACACATGGATGATCAATGAGAGTAAAGGGTGCAGTGAAAACAAAGCTCTGTTGAGAAGAAGCTGCTGATTTCTGAACAGACTTTTGGTTTAGGGGTTTTCTGAATGGATTTTTCATTGTGCACTTTCTTTCTTGCAGGCAAGCAAGGAGAAGATCTGTTTCACACGATTTGATGTCCATGGGCTTGCGGTTTTCTTACCCAATGCAAATGGCTACTATGAGGCAATGAATCACAACTGCCCACATTACTATCTGTCCACAGAATCAATTGCCCTCTTTCAGGAGCAAGGATTGCCTATTGGGAGGACCCTGTACATTGTAGGCCAAATTGTACACATTGACCGTAAGGTTGCAACTCTAGCTCCCCCTACTCCATCCACTCCTTTGTCCTCTAGTAGTAGTGTTAGCAGCACCTCTGATGCTAATCTGAATGGGAGCGAACACATATCGACGACAAAAATGGCAATGGCAGCAGTTCAATTGCATACAAGACCAAATTTGAACCCATATGGCTTGCCCCTTGGAACTGAGTTCTTTGTGGTGACGGTAGCCATGGTGCCCGATTTCTCCCCCCACTTCACATAAGTTTCTAAACAGGTGCCTCCAAACTCAGAAATATCCCACTTCACAACATTTGTTTCTAGCCTTCCAAATGGGTGCATACAAACTTGGAGAATCCCATTTCACAACATTAGTTTCTAGCCTTCCAAATGGGTCCCTTCAAACTTGGAACTACCCATGTCACAACATAATTACTAGCTTGAAATTGGTATCTCCAAACTTGGAACTCCCCAGTTCACAACATAATTTCTAGAATCAAATTAGTGATCTGAATTCAGAACTCCCACTTCTGTGAAATTGTTGTTTCAGATTTCTCTTTGCAAACTGGAGCATGGTGATGTGCTTACAGTGGACAATTAACTATTGATAAGAATGGCAAAATATGCCAAATAGAACTTGACATAAGTGCAGTAATGGAGAGAGTGAGTGAAGGAGAAAGACCAATTATGTCATGCGACAATTGATATGGAGGTCAATATTCCAAATATGATTTGATTATTTGTAAAAGTGTATCACCATTCCAATTGTTTGTTACATGTTTATATATCCTGCAATGAAATGCATTATCTTGCTCTCAGAAAACTTTCCAGTAGGTCATGTTGGGTTTTCTACTTTCCATTAGGCTGTGCATAACACGTATTCTGCCCTCAACAATTTGTCATTTGATGTTTCCTTCCAGCTATATTCATATCACCTCACAACTCTACTTGTCAAGCATTAATCGAGATGGAGAGTTGGGAATTGATTTAAGACTCATTGGAAGGTAACACTTGTCATTCTTTTTTATATGAACATGTGATCTTTCAAAAGTTCCTTACAACAGAGCCCACAACTACAGACCTATCTATTGAAAAGAACAACAAAAAGGAGTTTTGTAGCAATGTAACAAGGATGACAGAGCTTCCTCTTATGAGGGATTCGTTTCCGCGCTTGTTGTGAGAGAGAAAATGAAACTTAGTTTCCTACAAGTTCTACAAACTCAAGGCCAATTGATTATTTTTCTTTATCCAAAATATTCCCAACATTCCCAACGTTAGTTACATGCATATTTCTAACTTAGTTTGAAGCTTTCAAATGGAAATTACTTGTCCATGCAACAAGAAACATGACATGGTTTCAATGGCTTTCCATTACCTTTGCTATCATGACAATATATGATGCATAACTATGACAACATCAACGTAATGGAAAGAAACCCTAAAAGTCAAAACAGACAAATAAATAAATAAAGGAAAAACACTTGGCAAGGGAACAAGAGAAGAAAAACGATAGGACCGAAGTCCAAACAAAAGACCACACTCGAAAATAAATGCAGAACGCACAATTGGGAGCCGTAAAAAGAGAAACACAAAACCTAAGACCTAAACTCATCACCAGTAGTACGAAGCAAATTTTGCAAAGAGATGGACGAAAAACTTGAAAAGACACCAAAGCTCAGAAAAAGCCTCATCACCAGTAGCACGAAGCAAATTGTGCAAAGAGATGGACGAAAAACTTGAAAAGACACCAAAGCTCAGAAAAAGCCTCATCACCAGTAGCACGAAGCAAATTGTGCAAGGAGATGGGACGAAAAACTTGAAAAGACATCACCA
>Ga0116229_10011808_pt1 | contig 12770 bp, 8 predicted proteins | sample S1TSphgellanicum_3_FD_87313 | JGI IMG/M metagenome (GOLD analysis project Ga0116229, IMG submission 87313) | Host-associated microbial communities from peat moss isolated from Minnesota, USA - S1T2_Fc - Sphagnum magellanicum MG | ecosystem: Host-associated > Plants > Peat moss > Unclassified...
AAAAAATAAAAAAAAAAAAAAAGTTGGAGAGAGGAACAATCTAATAAAAAAAAAGGAATAAAAAGGGTTTTTTTTTTTTTTTTTTTTTTTCCACAAATAGCTACCAACAATAGGTCAAACAATGCCAATTGAGGTGGGGGAGGGGGGGTGGGAAAATGGCACTTTTTTTAAATGTGCAAATACTACTAGGAGGGAGACACACACAAAAGCTCTAATAAGGGAGCTTGCTTTTGACCTCTAGTTACGCTATCCATAAGCTTTTTGATCATGATGGTTGAAAGCAGCAACAAAACAAAAGGGCCCAAGTCAAAAAGAAAAAAAAAAGTGTGTGCTCTTTTGTCATCAATGCTTGTCTCTTTTGTGCAGTTCTACTGTAGCAGCTTTCATGACCCTTTTTTTTTTCCTTACTAGTGCACTTTTTCTCTTTGGAACCCAGTTTTGTGGGTCCATCCTTCCTTAAGGGATGACACTTTGCTTTTCTCCTGCCTTTGCTATCTTAGCCAGTTATGACTAGGCGAAGAAGACACTGCAACAACATGGGTCCTTGCATGCCAAATGGTTTCACTGGATTTTGAGTGAAGTCATTTGTCTCATTGAACGAGATCTTGCAACAACATGAGTCCCTGCATGCCAAATGGTTTCACTGGATTTTGAGTGAATTCATTTTTGTCGCGTTGAACAAGATCTAGCAGGGATATAGTGAATTCACTTATTCGCTAAAGAAGGACTAGTGAACTACACCCACATTTTGTACTAGTGAAAGCTTTTGTCTGTTTATTGGCTCTGCGCCCTAGTGAACTACACCCACATTTTGTACTAGTGAAAGCTTTTGTCTGTTTATTGGCTCTGCACCCTTTATGGTAAAGACATTCTTATACACCCATAAACACAGGCCAAAGTTTGGTATCCTCGCACTCTAAATAACTGAACGATCCACTTGAGCTTCACCGTGCTAGCTACAACTAACCACCATGTCTAATTAAGTATGTTGAATGTTTATCATCCTTACGAATGTCTTTTAAAAGGCAGAGCCATTGTGCCACAAGTCATTTGTTTATTGACTTAGAACATCTCCACCACAAAGCCCCTACTTGCCCTTGGAACGACAACTACCAAAAAATAAGTAGCGTTGTAGACCCCACATCAACGCTTGCATCTTTTTTTCCCCCCATGCTCCAACAATGACGCTCATTGTACCATTATCGATAAATGCCCTAACATCATCATGTGTATGTTTTTTTCTGTATCCGTTTTGTGTGTGATTACAAAGCAACATGCTTGTGTGTACTCTTGCAATTAAACTTTTTCTTTTTTTTGGAAGACATACAAAAGGAAATGAGGGGAAGCTTTAACTTTAGGAGTTTCATAGATGAATAACAAATCTTTGCAAAAGCCAAAAGACAACAAGCAAAGAACGTAGAAACCCGTGATAACAAATGAAAAACCATCAAAAAGTGATATTATTCAAGAACCTTAAGAAATGTTTTATATCATGTTAAGAAATCATAAGAGTATTTTTGCAATTTCTATGTCATTGTTTCTAATGCAATGCAAGAAGATCTTAGATCCAAAGACAAAAGAAGACAAACATCACCACCACAATGCAAATATGCCAATTGCAATTACAAAAACATCTTTAGATGCAAAATTGTATTCCCTCATTCAACAACAATGAGCAACAAACCTTGAAAGACCATATCCATACAACACAATGCACACCCTAAGGTGACAATTTCAACATCACAAACACAGTCACTCTCTTAAGAAATCATGTGGTGGGAGATGCACACTACAAGTTCTTTTACAAACATCTCTACAACTTCAATGAGGTTGTTAACCTCCAAGACTTGAATATGGCAAAGTTTATGACAACATCTTTGAAATTTCCATGGCTATAGAATTGTGCATACATGATCTTCAAGTGCATAAATAAAAAAACAATAACTTGTTTCCAATATAGATCATAGGAGAACTCCAAATGGCATCATGTTAGGAAGAATTGATGCAAGGATGTTTTGATCTCTTTTCATCCCTCTATTGCACCAACAAATCAATCCTCAAACCGTTTCCAAATTGAACAAAAAGTTTTAGTAAGTTTTGTGGTGTGTAGTCATAATGGGGCACCACGACTCTAAACCACCATAAAGACCACCAAACTTTTCAACACTTTTAACTTTACAAGGGAATTTAATAGGTTGTGATAAATATGTTTTTACTCATAAAATAAACATTTGTGGTGAATGATTATGTCACTTATTTGTTAACAGTGAAAAGCATAATAATTTGGGTAACATTGTTTTTAAACCTACCATGTGTCACTTCAATAATAGTTCATAATCTTTTAGACAATAGGCTTATACATTCCATGAATGTTCAACAAAGAAAATTGTGTTATATAGTCTTCTAAACTAAAATATTGTATATTGCAAATAATATTCTCATGTTTTGTTTTCATGTTTCCATATTGATCATTTAACATTCTCAGGATGTTCCCATGATGTTTTTACAATGTTTACATGGTGTTTGCTTTTCTTGTGTAAATTCCATGGCATGTAATAATCATTCACAAAGATGTTAATGTAATGGAATAGGTTCATAGATGCCCATTATGCTAGGTCCATCACCCATCCACATGCGACTTACATGGCATAGTGGGCAATCATTTCCCACACATTTTTTATAGTTAGTTACTATTGTTATAAGCAAATTGATTTTGGGGACTTGGGTATCTCATGGCTAAAATTTTGTTCTTGTAAAAAGTAGCCACATTCCATTGTAAAATAAAGGTGATTACATGTAAAACTTTGCACCTTTATTTTTATTTTATTTTTTCTTATTTCCCATTGCTAAAATATTTAATCAAGTCTATCTTTAGGTATGTCATTATAGTGCCACCTTTGGATCCATTTTTAATTTTTTAATAAATGGATGGACCCTATGATGAGATTTTCAATTTTAAATGTTCAAATTATTTTACTTGTGGAATTGCCTTTGGAAATACATTCATTCATATTATCGCAACCCTACTTTGAGAAAGTGTGAGGATGAAACTCACACTCCCAAAATGGGGACTTGGGAGTCCTCCGGGATTCTCAAAATTTCAGAGTTCGATGGTAGGGATCAAAACACCTCACATTGAAGTGTTCTTTATATCATTGGAAAGCTATCAAAGTATATATGTCAAAAATGGGCTTGCATGAGCCATTTGGACATCTACATCACAAGTTATGGCAAAAAGAAGGGCCGGAAGTCAAACTAACAGTTTGACTCCCGACCACTAAAAGTCGGGAATCAACCCAACCCCAGTGCGTGCAAGTGGAATGCGACACATCATTGGAAAGCTCTCGTGGAGAGCTACAAGTTTTACTCAGACCTCATCCCAATCAGAGGTCTGAAAAAAAAGTTATGACCTCACAAAGTCCCAGGAGTCCAAACCAAGACAATTTCGGGACTCCTCCTTAGGAGTCTTGGGACAAAAAGCCATTCGAATGTAAGTGTCGTAGAGAGACGCAGAGAATACTATATGGGGGAAGGTGGTGGCTTCCCCCGCGTCCAAGTTGTGGTGAGTCTTGTGAGTCTAAAGTTGCCCATGGCTTGTCCTAACACTGAAGGTGCTCTAGAAAGTGAACTAACCAACTTGTTGGTTGGTTTGATGCAAGTTCGAATAAATAACCAAATCTTGTCACTCTTCCTAGTCCCATCCCGGAGCTTCAGTGTGCCTCTCTACCCCTTCTAGTGCTGAAAGCTAGGAGCATGCCCCGGGGTTCTTCACAATTCCGCTATTTGAGTAAATTAGACCCACCTTGGTCTAACTAGGAATTTGGGAGTGCATCACATATTAAATTTCTCTAATATTTACAATACACACATTAGCCAAATTGAAAATCAGCCATTTTTGTTCCAGTGAAAAATAGCCTATGAACATTATAAGATGTTGCAAGGGGACATGCACATGTAAAAAAATGGAAAAAAAATAAATTGTTGTAATATTTAAATGCAATTAAGCATTGGAGCCATGTAACTTTATGGGTAGCCAACAACATCACCATGATATTTCAATTCACTATTGATGTCTATTAGCTTTTGCCCATCACCACCATAAGATGTAACCATCTTATTCCATTTCACCACTATTAACTAACATTTAAAGTTTTAACAATACTAGCAAGGTTGCACCAATATCTTTAACTCAAATATGAAAGAACATTTCCTACTTGTTGCATGTTGCATTACAAATCAATACCTTTTCAAATAACAAGGCATAATTTTTGAGCTAAACATTTATTTGTAGCCACTTGGTTTTCTTTTTACACACAACAATGTTGTTGAATGCTTTCAAATTTCTCGTGGTTGTGGAAAAATGTTGGCACAAATTTTATATATATAATCCTTAAACAAAATCACGATTCCCCATTCAAATTGTTGAGGCTACTTTTAATTCAATGAAGGTAAGTGGTCTTTATGTCTTTACATTTTAATCCTAGGTAAATGCATATGAAGAGTTGTATAAAACATCAAGTTACAAATTGTGTTACACTTTTGTTTGTTTCAATCTAAAATTTTGTGTTAACGGTAGAAAATTGTCCTTTGTTGGTTAAAAATCGTGGGTGTTAAAAGATGGTAGTACTATCATTAAACGGTAGTTATCATTAAATGGCAAAACAATCCTAGGAGAATTTGAAAATGTCTTTTTAATGGTAATATCGTCAGTATAGTGAATTACCTTCATGGGACAAAATAATCAAAAGTTAATTCTATGAGAAATTATAATAAAAATAATATTAGTTATTTAAAATAATATTTTTGTCTAATTTACTTAGAAGGGCATGCTAGTAACTATTTAGTTGCTAATGGTAAATATTTTATTTACTATCTTTTATTTATTAAGGGATGAAACCACCTAGGTTAATTAGTCCAAGTGGATAAGGCATGGATGGATTTCCCTTAACTAAGATGTGTGGAAAGGATTAGGATAAGGATAATTAAGAGGATAAGGATCCAACCTTTGTGTAATGAACATTCTTCTTAAATTCCTTATTTATTTTTTAGGAATAGTAAAAGATTTGATTAAAAGAATCTTAGAAGATTAGAAGATGCTTGTGTGTGACACTCTTGTGTGGGAAAGAAAGAGAAAAACATGGAAGGAAGTTGTATTTGTCCTTATGTAATGGAAAATGGTTGAAAATTGTATGGATTTTAGTGTTTCTTCTTAATGTGTGTTTTACTTAGAGTGTGATAAAGGAAGGGAGAGTAGTTCATATCAAGTTTATTTAAAACTTTGTTACTCTTATGTATTAGTTCTTCATTTTGTCTATAAAATTAAAATATTATCTATTATTTGTTCTAATTTTGGAATAGAAGGTGCATTTTGCCACATGATGATAGTTGCCATTGGAAGGCAATGACAAGGAGGTAGACATGAGATTTGAAGTTTGTAAGGAAAATAACATTGCAATAGACGATATGCAACAACCACAAAGGGTCTGCATGTGCTACAAATGGTAGGCAACAACTACAAAGAGTTTGTAGGTGTTGTGGATGGTAGGTAATAGCTATCGAAGGTCTAGGCATTTATGGGTCTTTTTTCAAGCTTGTCACATGATGATAATTACTACATGATGGTACTTGTTGCATGATAATAGTTACTACAAGATGATAGTTGTTATAGGATGATATGTAGACAATAAACAAGTCTTATTCTCATGTGTTTCCATTTTTTTTTAATTCCTTTTTTTATTCAGCAATATTTTTCCTTGATGGCAATTAATTTGCCTAATTCCACATTTAGTATTTGTGTTCCTTGTGTTGTTGCATCTTTATTATATTTGTTACTACATTTCTATTTTGTTATGCTTATGTGTGCATCAATAAGACCATGAAACACAAGTTGTTCGAGTATGTAGCAAGGTCCATAATGAAGTTGAAACCCACATTATTGCAATACTTTGCAAATAGTAAAAACATCAAGAATGCAAACCCCTTTGGTTGGTATGTGATTTTATGCCTTCGCAATTGTAGCCATGACCACATGCCTCCACATGAAGTTGGTGACATATTTGAATGATTATAGTGAAAAAACTTACCTTTATTGTGAATGGTGAGAAGTTTTCGGCCATGCACAACATGTTTCAAAAGTAAGGATAATTGTCACTTGGGACTATTTTCAAACTTTGATTTCACAAGTGAAATCAAAGTGTTAAAGTAATTTTCTAACCCTATATTAATTTTGATTTAAATGTGATTCATTTTGATTTGTTGTGAATTTGGGGGCTTTGTTTGGCTTCAATGTTTTTCTTTTAAAAATCAATGGTTTGCAAGTACAACTACCCAACTAATCAAAAACTTGGATAGTCAATTCCTTCAATGCACCTTGCTTGATGCCATGGGCATTACATATCCATAATATAGGCTATAGCTTGATTGTGAAAACAACTTTGCTAAGCACTTGGAAATATTGAATGCTTGGTATTGTGAGCCAAAAATTGTGTGGTATGGTGAGTCTAGTCCATTGGTTCCACCTTTGTTTAATTGTTGGGGGCTTGATGCACAACAAAGGATGTTCAAGTTGTGTATGAAAAACAATTCCAAGGTTGCCATGGAACCACTATTTTATCTTAATCCATTGAATCACATTTGGGGGACAATTCATGCATCTAGGGTTCTTATTCATTCCTTCCTTTAGTAACTTAAATTGCCAAAGATGGCCATAGTTCATATTTTAGGGAATTTACAAGATGAACAATGTTTTTCATGTCTATAACATTTTTCAAGTGTAAGTTTCAAGCTACTTTAGATCTTGTCCTTCCTCTTGTAGTTGACATGTGTAATCAAAAGTTCCTCGCTTTAGAAAATTTTCCATCTATTGTCACATTTGATGTTTGGATTGGAATAGATGATTATTATGGTGTTCTTGTGTAGTTGAAATTTTTGTAAACATTTGTGTAAAGTAGTCATATTGTTGCATTTACATACTTGGATATGATTTTCCCTAGATCTAATAGTTGTTTGATGTTTTAAGCTATTATTTGCAACTCCTTTTGTTTCCATCATCTTAGTAAGCTTAATGAAATTGTTGCATTTGAAAATATGGAAATTCACATTATGGATTTTAACCTTTTTGTCGAATGATATTCTTTTCATGATTATACAAGTGTGATAACCAATTTTCTTGTCATTCACAATGCCATGGAGCTAGTAGTAGCACCTTCTCAAACTAGATGATAAATAATAGCCTTAAATCTATTTCTAAATGTTGGTTGTACCTCTGAATGGCATGCATAAAATTCCATTTGATTGCCATCGCCCTTCACTTGCAACACACACAACTTTGCCATGTCCTCAAAGATATGTTGGAAAGCTTATAAAAACTTCTAAAAACTTCCAAATGTATGTTTCATGGATTTTTCTAAATTTAAAAAAAAATCGAAACATCTAATATAAGGAAATTTCTAGAAACTTTTAAAAACTTCCTTTTTAGTTTATTGTGCATGACATTTGGTCACCATGGTTTTTTGTTCTATATACCACCTTAAAGTCTACTAAGGTTCAGGCCACATAATAACTATTGGTTTCACAACCATCTCAAAATGGGACTAAAAATTAATTGGTAGGCCAATTTTCTTGGATGTTTTTTGCAAGTAATTACAAAATACATTTTTAAAACAAATAAGTGAAAGAATCAAGAAGCCAACTAGGCCAACAAGGAAGCACAAAGAGTGAAAGGGACAAACATGAGCCAATGCCTATCATAAAAGCTAAGGTTGAAGTTAATCATAATCTAGAAGGAAAATCAATTTCGATAATTGTTAAGGACCTTGTAGAAGTGACAATTTGATGGATTTTTGTGTCCATGTTGTTGATGTTAAATCTATTTTTATTGTCACTTCAACAATTGTTATGGATCTTACAAAAATGTTCCCTAGAGATTTTATATATTGTGTGTGTTTGGTGAATACATGGTTAAGTGGTTTAGTTTTGGCCTTTGTATAATCCATTTTTAACATTAGTTTATTTTTTTTCATTTTGTTAATTAACAACTTATGCATCCAATGTACATTTCCCTATGTTCCCATGAATTTTTTTGGATAACCCAAATGTATACATGGCTAAACATATACTTCACCAAAAAATCCATGTGAAAACATGAAGGTTTGAATGAAAAATGAACTATTAAGACTTAATAAAGAAATATTAAATTTTTATTTTTCTATAGGGAAAATTTCAATACATCATATTTTTAAACATTTCATAAGATGTTTTCCTTTTTTTCCAAAACAATTTGACCTTATTATGGCATTTTTTTTTGAGTTCACATCTCAAATTTTTACTCTATGACTAGGAGAGTGTCATTGGTTCAAAGGTCCATTATGAATGCATTCTTTTTTTAAAAACTCATCCATATTAATATGATTCCCAAGAAAGTTTAATGCAACATGGATGACTAAAAATTTGGCAATGTTAATGTGAAATATGACTTTGTGTTTTAAGTTCATTTATAATTTAGAAAACCTACAACTATGACAATTCAAACAATCCCATTCACCCACCAAATAAAATGTTACCACACCAAGGCCCTTTAGACTTGTGTTAACAAAACATTCAAAAGTGTTTTGTTTACGCATTGATAATTACTACACAATTTTTTCAAATTTTAAATCCTTAAACCTTATTTGAACAAACAAAAAATTATAGAATTAGTAGGTTCATGAACCATTGTGTAAACAAATTATAATAATAACAGTCATATTTTGAAGGTAAAGATCAATAATAAAAAATGCAAACCTTCATTCTTAATATTATAACATCCCATGGCCTATCTTTTGGTTCTAAAACCTTGACAATGATAATTAATAATAATAATGTTGAGAAAATCAAAATAGAAATTCAGAAAAAGAAAGTAACAATCCATATGTGTCAAACAAATGAACACATCAACCTCACAATTTTTTTTGTCTACACATATTTAACTATTGTAATTAAACAATTGCACCACAAACTATAGGGGATGAAAGCTTAGAAAGATTCACACTTAAGAACATGATCAACCAAAAAAAAACAATTACTTGAAAGAGAATCTTTTTTCCTATACAAAAGTAGTAGATATATTTACCTAGAAAATTGGTTATGATCGCATAATTGCAATTAGTCTCCCCACAAATGTTCATTGTTTGATGTTCACCCTAAATCTACCCTCTTTCAAAGCTCAACCCTATTTTTCCCTCTACTAAAAATATTTTCTTGTCAAAAATTTCTCAATTCAAACATTTCATCTCACACCTAAACTTCTCATTCAAACCTCACTTTCACGAAACATAATGTTTCAAGTCTCTCATTCAAATCTCTCACTTTTGCAAAACACAAAACCCAATCCTTATACAAAAAACACACTATGAAACTATGGTGATATTACATTTTGGTGGAAAAATGAGTTTCATCATGTCTTTAACCTTTTGGTGGAATCATGTTATGCCTTTGGTTGTTCGGTTCTCCTGCCCTTTTGGTTAACTTTGAAGATAACTTTATTTTGCCTTTTCTAAATTAATGCAAGTTTTGAAACAATGTTGCTTGCTAAATTTGAATATGGGTTAACATAATCTTATGGTCTTAACCTTGCTTTTCATTTCAACAAATTATTGTTTTATAAATTTTTTGATCCATTAGATTTTATAGAATGCAAATAATTAATGTCCCCTAGTAGCCCTCTTCATATTTCCTCATTCTTTAACTTGTTCCTTGCACTAGTGAAAATTTGGACTTTGTCATTTTTAGATGTAAAAATAATGAAAATGAAAGGATGTTTAATGAACTTCAAGTATTCCATATAACTTGATAGTTTCAAATCAATTTTCAGTTTCAAATCCATTGATGTACCATTTCAAAAAATCACACCCAAACTGTCCACGAGTTTCATGAAGATGTTATATATATTTTGTGTGTATTTTTCAAGGAATCCTCTTCAAGCCATCTCAACATATGTAAGCCAAATTTGAATCAAAACAAAATTATGTTGAAAGGAATGGGCAATAGGTAGCATCGTCCAACCCCCCCCCCACCACCCCGCCATTTCATGATTTTGAAAATTTGGTGAAAGTTTCCAAATTTTTGGCAATTTTTTTCAAATTTATAGTTTAAAATTTCCCTACCCGAAAATAAAACATTGGTGATAGGTTGAAGTTGGGATATTCAATTAATGGTAATAGATTGATAGTCTAAAATTTGAATACCTATTTAAGGCCAAAATTGTGTAAAAACCATGTTTTCAAAAAGACATGCCATCTTGCTTCATGGCACACATGATAAGTTAATTTGACATTAAAAATTCAATTTACTTAAATATATATATTTCTTTTTTTGGAAAAGAATATATATATATATATATATATAGGTTACATGTTTTATCATAAACTACAATAATCCCAAGAAAGATTTTGCATTAATTGGCAACATTTTTTTCAAAAACAATCCATGTTGTTGAAACATGGTCAAAATATGTATCAAAGATGGAAAATTGTATTAAAAAATGGTGAAATCCTTTCAAAAGGTCTCTACATGTGGTGAATTCATTTTTTAAAAAACTATTTACAACAATGAGATGTCTCTTTTGCAATTGTGTGAAATTTTGCATGAAAAAAGGTTGGAGAGGACTTGCAACCTTTTTTGATTGGAAATAGCCCAAAAAAAAATTAAAAAATTAAAAAGTTTGAAATCAAATTTTCTTGGGGAGAATTCAATATCGAAATTTTGACCAAAATTTTAAATAAATCACCATGTTTATATATGGTTCAAATAAATAGCCAAAAATGTGGAAGGATGTTTTTAAAAAATTACTTTCATATTTAGCATGTAGCCACATTTGGCTAAATCTTGCTAATGGATGATTGCCACTTTGGCTACATCGTAAAATTGACCAAAAAAACATTCGAAGGAAAGAGCCGAAAAAGAACACAAATATGCATGATTTAAAACAAGAGGAGAAAACCAAATTTGAACATACTTTGCATTTTGTAGAGAACATCAAATGTCAAATTTCATGCCTAGAGCCTAGGATTGAACCAAAAATAATGATTATCCTTTTTAGAAATCTAGGTTTTCTATTATGGATAAGTTTTGAATCAAGTAAAAGCCATTACACCTAGGAAAATGGTGATAGTGAAGCTCCCCCTCCCCCCCTAGGGCACATTGTTGTTCCATTGGGTGTTAAAGGTTCTTCCACCGCATGTTCTAGCATTAACCAATTTTCCCAACCATTGATTCACATCTCAAGCATGCTCTTCACCCTATATCTAACTTCCAAGAGTGGAACAAATAGATGATTACTTACGCTTGAAGAGGATAACCCTAACAAGGAAAGTGGAACATTCTCATGATTGATGAAAATCTAGGTGGCATCTTAGGTGACATAATGTTAAAATAGTGATAGCTTAGGGCAGAGCAACCCATCACCAAATAATAGCCAATGACTAATCAGGATAATAGTTTGAACATAGGTTTGTGATCAACAAATTTTTCACCCATAAATGCTTTTTAAAACCCCATTACCGACTCACTTGGTGAATTTTTTTTTGTTTGGCTTTTTTAACCACCTTCCATAGGACAGAGATTTTTGTGTTTGGTTATGGGAAAAAGTTAAGTCAATAGAACATTCATTTGTACCAACTTAAATAATCAAGTGTTCTATGATGGGGAAAAAGTGAGGCACTATGGACACTCATCTATACCCATTAAAATTTTAAAAATGTTATGTGATGGGAAAAAACTAGCCCCATTCAAAATACCAAGCTAAATGGTTTAAAAATTTTAAAATGGCACTTTGGGCTCCAATCAACCCCACTTATACCAAGTGATGTATACATAATAGAACCTAGCCCCAACATCTCAAATGATGATATTACTGATTTTGATATTGTAGTAAATGAAGATCAATGGGGGGAAGATGGAACTGCTACATACCTATTGAATATAACAATAAGAGAAAATGTTGGATAGAACCTGATGGGCAAAAGCACCCAAATGTAAGGTATTATGTGGATGTATTTACAAATGCTAATGATAGTCCTAAAACCAGTCTATCAAAAAATGCGCATGGACTACCCATTGATCTAACTAAACCTACTTGTGGAGTGCAACAAACTAATTTTTTAAAAACTACAATGCAAGATGCCTCATCTCTTGTCAATTTGTAGAATGCCTTAGTTATTGTTAATTTCTTGTCCTTGCCATGCTTGCCTGCAAGAAGAACAAAGGAAAAATAACCATTATAAGTTTACTACAATCAATTACATGTTGTGACATTTATTGAATATTCAAACATTTTGTGTGAGAAATCACTAGGCAAAGAAGTAGTAGAAAAAATCAAACAACAAAACAAAAGGAGAAAGGAGGACAAGAAGGTTAAATGAGTTGTTAATTCCCTAAATGTAGCTAAAAGGGCAATTCAAAAGTTGGCAAAGAATCGTGCAAGAACAAATTTTATGTCAGCTTGGTTTGTAGTTGTAATAAGAGAGGCAAGCGATAGGTTTCACCAAAATTTTGCAATGGGTTTAAAAGAACATCCCCTATTATATAAGGGTGTGAACCTTGGGATTTCAACAACATAGACAAAAGTAAGGGCAATTGCAACATCACAAATGAAAGCAAGGGGGCATGTTGCAACAAAACTATAACAATTCCCTTTAAGGTAGCCAATTTTGAAAGAAGGGAGGGGGGGGGGGGGGGTGTGGGGGAGCGTAGGGTGTGGAGTGAGGGGGGGAAAAAAAAAAAAAACAAAAACC
>Ga0116229_10011810_pt1 | contig 12769 bp, 16 predicted proteins | sample S1TSphgellanicum_3_FD_87313 | JGI IMG/M metagenome (GOLD analysis project Ga0116229, IMG submission 87313) | Host-associated microbial communities from peat moss isolated from Minnesota, USA - S1T2_Fc - Sphagnum magellanicum MG | ecosystem: Host-associated > Plants > Peat moss > Unclassified...
AGCGATAAAGGCATTGTCGAATATGCTCCTGCCTTCTACAAATCCAGTTTGATTCGATCTAATAATGCCTGGGAGGAAGGCTTGCAGCCTCCCAGCGAGGGCTTTAGCTAAGATTTTGTAAACACTCCCCAAAAGAGTAATCGGTCTTTAGTTCCTAAGCTTGGAGCGATCCCTGGTTTTGGGAATTAGGGTGATGAACCCCCTGTTGATGAAAGTCGAGGCCTCTCCTAAGGCCAGCATGGCTGTGTAAGCCTTGAGTAGCGTGGGCGCTACTTCGTTGGCACAAGCCTGGAAGAATTCGATTAGGATTTCATTGTGGCTAGGCGTTTTGCTTTTGGGCAATGCCTGAATCGCTTTGAGGACCTCATCCAGAGTGAGTTTCTGGATGAGGGAGGCATTCGTTTCGGTTGTGACTTTCGCCGGAACGCTGTCCCAACAGCGGGCTTGCACTTCCTGGGTGCCCGGGAGATGCGCTTCCGAGGAGTAGAGTTTTGTGCAGAATTCGGTGACGTATTGGGTGAAGTCGGGTTAACCCCTGATCGCGCCACTCTCTGTCTCCAATTCTCTCAACAGGGTTTTTTTTTGGCCTAACTTGTGAAAATCAAAGAAGTTCTTTGAACAAATGTCGCCGTACTTGAACTAATTCGCTGAGGATAAATGTTGGTTACGCGACACTTGGTTCTGATAGATTTCTGCCAGCTTTGCCTGTGAGTCAGACAGGATGTCCCTCACCCTTTCGTTGGTCGGGTCGCCTTGCAGTTGGGCCTCTGCCAGTTGAATTTTTTTTTTGTGTGTTTTGATCGTGGCTCCTCTGAGTCGTTTCTTTGCTTTTGTTAGGCAATTGTTGCAGCTCATAACCTTGCCTATGGCCGCTTCCAGCCGGGGTGCCCAGCCTTGGTCACTGGATGGGGTCGGGTATCTCTAGCCCAGGCTTGGAGCAGTGCTGTTTTACCCTCCGCTTCCTCCAACATGGAGGTGTCAAAGTAGCGTGCTGGGTTGCCTGTGTCAGTTGCCTGCCCCCAAATTGAGATGAGAAGGGGGGAGTGGTCCGAGAATTTCTTGATGGAAATTGTTGATTCAATCCTCCCCCCTCTAGAATCCAGATCTTGGGAGACCATAAATTTGTCGATTCCGGATACCGCGGAGCTGGCTCCAGATCTTCCATTGTCAAAGGTGTAGGCCTTCTTTGACATTTTCCGGAAGTTGTCTAAGCACCAGGCATTGGATAGTCCATACTGCAGAGTCATGTGGTGCCAGGAGGCTGCCTCCCTCCCGTGCATCTGTCTTCCACTGGCGATGCCCCTACAAGAGGTTTCCTCCTGGTGATTGAAGTCTCCTCCTATTATGGTGTTGTCTGAATCGAATTCGGCTCTGCTTATGGCTTTCCATAAGAAAGCTCTGTTTCTAGAAGTTTGGGCTACATATACATTAACAATAGTAAGTGTGCCGTTGCCGGCAGCTTGCAACTTGATAAATTGTGCCCGTCCCTCCATCAAAATTCAACCAAAAGGGCTGTCATTCTGTCTACAAGGATGGCGATGCTTGCACTCATTCTTTGAGAGGGGCCCATGGGTATTCCAGGGTTCCAGAAGGAACCCCCTTCCAATACTCTATTCTTTTCCCAGCACTCCTCATGCCTTCTTGACCCAGGTGATATTCCTGGATGAGAAGGATTTGGGGGGGGGGAGGGAAGAGAGGCTAACCAGAGTTTGATCGCCTTCTGCTTTGGCGAATTGATCCCCAATCCTCTAACATTAAGGGACGCCAGGGTGAGGGTTTTTCCAAACATGTGTGTGTGGGTTCTGGGCGGCTGGTGAGCTGATCGATCCCATATTTGTGCACGCAGTTTGACCTGCTTCCTCCTGGCCTGCTCCTTGGGCTTCTTGGTCATCCACGGAGCTGAAAGGAGTAACCGTGCACAGGGGCTCCAGTTTGGAGAGGTCAAGCTTGATGAATCTTTTCTTCCTAATTGCTTGAGGGGACGCCAGCAGGCTGGCTGATGCGCTTTTGCATACTTGGCGATCTGTGCTTACGGGGCCGGATTTCAACAAAAGACTGTGTGCCGGGCCCGAGAACTCAATGTCATTGTTCATGCTTGTCAAGGAGTCACACATCCTCCAATGGAGGTGTCTCTTATTATTCACACTAATGGCGCTGGTGCTTGTGCTGATGTGTGTGAGTATGGTGCATTCCCATCCTCCTTTGGTCTGTTCTTCTTGCCAGCTCCATTCCAAGGAGACGCGATCCTTGAGGTTTAGACTGTATCTGAGGACCTTGTCCTCGAGCTCTGATTCGGTGCTCTGGGTGATATCTACAAGGGCAGACGCATGGGTCCATTCTTCCTCTGATGAGCCCGTGATCTTGATTTTAAGTGGGAGGCTCGGCAGGGAATTGTTCCTGGCGTATACTAGAATCTCTTTCTGGTCGTTTTTTTCTCTGGACAAAACCAGCCAGATCCTTGTTCTGGCGTGCTTTTGGCCTGGTGGTACAGAGATGCTTAAGGAGGTGAAATAGGAGCGATGTACTTCTGAGTGCATTCGTTTCCTTCTTCCCCTTGGTGTGACTTCATGGTTTGGGGTGGGAGTTGGGGACTGAGGCAAGGCCGGCCTTGGCGAGGCGATCCTAGGAGTGTGTTTCTTTCTTCCCTGGATGGTCCAACTCTCCCTCAAATCCTCTTGATTATCCTTTGCGTCCTCAGCTTCTGGGTTGACAGCCTCCAGAGCCACGAACGGGTTTGTGTTTGCAACTGAGTAAAGAGCCTGGTGGCTGTTTGCCTCCCGGAAACCAAAATTGAGCTTTGCTTTGGATGTGTAGGCGCTTTCTAAATGCCTTCTGGTCACTAGGTTGGGCCTGTCGTGATTGAGACCTGGGGAGCTTGCAAATTCTGTCATGATGTGATCAACTTTCGAGCTCCCTGGTACTTTGATCTGGCTTGAACCCCCGGTTGTATTTCTGCTCTATGGAGCTTATCGAAGCAATTGGCGATGGCTGAGTCAATGGGGTGCTCTAATTGGCTGCGAGCTTCTGAGTGCAACGGGTTCTTTCGAGTGCGCGTTTGGTTGCTCCTGACATTTTGAAGTCGAGGTTGTCTGCCAACCTGATCCTGCTTTGGCTGAGAAGCTCCTTCTCCTGACTTCTTTCCATCTGTTCCGCTTGTGGAGAGGGGGCCGTTGGATGGTGGCACCCCTTCCCAGGGTATACTTCTGTTAATGGTGCAGATCCGGGCGTGATGGCCGAATCGCCTACATTTTCTACACTGATTCGGTAGTCCAGAGTATAGAATTCTCTGTGCTACCATGTCGTTGGTCTGAGCTCCTTCCGCCATTGACGAAATTCTAATGTAGCCAGGAAGCTTGGAGATATCTCTCAGCTCAATTGTTATCATGGGCCCGGCTAACCTTTTGATATAAGAATCGGTTGCTTCAATTTCCAGGACCTCCCCGAGCTTGCTGGCCATGATGGTCAGGGCTCTTGTGTTCTGAAATTGTTCGTGCAGGTCGGGGAACTACACCTTGATAGCGTGAGTAAGCTGAGTTTCTGCTCCTTGCGAGCTTGCGTCGAAGTTCGGGATGTATCATGAGAAGGAATGACCCAAGCCACTCCATTCGACTGCCGTCAGTCATCTGGTGGCCTTCGCGCCCTCCTCATCTTCAAGCAGAATCTCAAAGTATCACCTTGTGAGGAGAATAACCGAGACGAGAGGGGCCGGGAGGTGAAGTTTGAGACAATCGAACAACGTCTTAAAGGTTACTCTGCCCCCTAAAGTTCTACCGATTACGGTTCGCCTTGCTTTCTTAGCAACGTTTTCTTGCATTGTGAGCACCAAATCCTTTGGAAAATCCGCCTCAATTTCCAGATTATAATCGACTGGCGATGGGCCTTGGGTTGCCTCCCCTTCGGGGGAGGCAGCATCTATCCCGCTGCCTGGTTGCGCGATCAAAGGGTGGAGGGAGGGGGTCGTCACTAAGTTGATCGAGTTCTTGCGTTGGAGCTTCTCACTCTCGGTGCTTTTACTCTGGCAGCGGAGAGGTCTTCCCTCTCCGATTACCTGGCTGCAGCAGCTTCCGAGTTCTCCGAGCCCCTTCCAAGACCAGCAGATGCAGAGAAAATATCTGACTTGCAGGGATGAGGAGAGGATCCTTTCGGAGGTACCTGATGGGTGCGAGGTCCGTCAGAGCATTCGATCTTACTCTCCGGGAATTTCGTCACGACATCCAGAGAAGTGGATGTCGAAGATGACCGTTGGAGAAACTCTCCGTGTGGTCCGCCATCGCTCCTGAGCAAAAGAACTTGCGCTTCCTTACTTGTTTGCTGGAGTTTCGTCTGATCCTGGAGAGCAATCGAATTCGCCTGAGGGGTGCGCAGTCCGTCAGAGCTTTCGATCTTGCTCTCTGGGAGTTTCGTCGCGACATCTAGAGGAGCGATTGGCGAAGATGACCGTTGGAGAAGCTCTCCTCGTGGTCCGCCATTGCTCCTGAGCAAGAAAGCTTGTGCTTCCTTGCTTGTTTGCTGGAGTCTCGACCGATCCTGGAGAGCGATCGAATTCGCCTGTTCTGAACTCGCAATCCTTCCCTCCTTGCAGATCATTTCCCTAGAATGGAGAGAGATCGGCTTGGCAGGAGCTTCGCAGAGTTCTGGCGATGCCGGATCAATAGAGCCGTTGGTTGGAAGTAAGTTCTTTTTGCCCGTTGGAGAGGAGGCTCGGGCGCCGCCGACGTTCTTTGGTCTCAGTTTGAATTTGCTGAGTCCCGGCCGCGCACTACATCCAACTTTCCTAATCCTGTGAGCTACCAAAACGAACTCGTTAAGCTTGGCGGTCTGAGGATTAGCAGCTTCTGAGCAAATTTCCATCATTGTTGACAAGAAGCGCTTAAGAATCAGCTAAAAAAAGGTGCATTCGGACAAGAGAATCATGAGCCTCTCTGATACACGTCCAGACAGCAGAGAGCTCCCATCGCCCTAAGTTATCCCCTGGCACATGCATTCAGCACCCCCACAAAAGTAACAGACTTTGGTAGCACACCCTCCTGTTGCATTTGTCAAAATGCCTTTTGCACTTGCCCACATTTCACATGCCCCATATCATTGCATTCCAACTGACCACATTTGGAGATGGCATGTCGTTGAACACTCTCCAAGTGTCCTCAATGCCCACATTTTGCATACATGTCCACCAAGCTACTCCCCACAAAGACATCAGACCTGCAACCACTTTGAATGAGCTGTTCATGAACAAGCCTGTTGTCTTCAAGTGCTCCTAAACCAGCACATGTGTTAAATCACATTAACAAAAGTCAATTTGTCAGGACTGATCCCTTCTTGTCACATTGGTTGGAAAAGTTGCATCACCTTCTCAGGTTGCCCATCCTTCACATATTTTGCAAGCTTCTGATTCCATGGAAAAAGGTTCAATTGCACTGTGCCCGGTGCCATTTCAGCCATCTCTGCTGCCACCTATGGCAGGTTTCATCAGTCTTCAAGCCAGAGAGCTTCCCATGTCTTCTTGTTTTTGAAATCCAGATACCTTTCATTTATCTACAGCCAGAAGTCCAGGTAAAGATTTTTCAGCAAACAAAACTCATGTACTGTGAGAACCAAGACAGTAGACAGAGAAAGGAACAAGACAAGAAAGCTTGCAACTGCAGTGAGTATGGCCTCTGTTTCTCTGCAATGAGCTCTGGGAAGAAGAAGTGCAGTGTACTGCAAAAGTTGGTGATGGGTATAATGCAATTGAGGGTGCACAGAGACACATAGCAGCAAGCTCCTCCTGGTCGACCTCCCTCTTCTTCTCCATGTGGTGGTTGAGCTGCAGCTGTTGCCTTTGTGCTCTAGACGAAAGTTAGATCTTGAAAATGGCAATTGCGCATGCCACAATAATGATGAAGAAATTGTTGCTGCCTTAGCAAAATACCTTGGCAATTGCTCTCTCTCCCTCTCTCACAATCCAAGAGCATCCCGAGTAGACCCAAATGCACCCAAGTCAATTCCATCTGGAGCATCACAAGAAGACCCAAATGCAGTTCCCTCTGGAGCATCCCAAGAAGACCCAAATGCAATTTACTCTGAAGCATCCCAAGTAGACACAAATGCAACAAAATGCAATTCCGTCTGGAGCATCCGAAGAAGAGTCAAATGCAATTCCCTTTGTAGTATCCCAAGAAGACCCAATTCCCTCTGGAGCGTCCCAAGAAGACCCAAATGCAAATCCCTCTGGAACATCCCAAATCAACCCAAATGCAATCTCTCTCTCGACCACTACTACGTGTGCATTTGTTGGTGGGAGGAGTCAAGATTGAAGTCGTCCTGAGGATTCCCTCCTCCGCTTGGAATGGCCCTAAAACCCTCCAAATCCCCCTAAACCCTCAAACTCTAACCCCAAAAAGCTGGAGCAAAGATATTAGAGAGGGGGCATACTGCGCCCCAGTTTTGCCAAAACTAGGGACGAAAGGAGCAGTTTAGATGGAAAAGTACGCAGGGAAAACTAGTATGTTAAGCTATTTGCATTGTTCTTTGTTCTTCATTATGTATTATTTTATTTATTAAACTCTTTGCTTAGTTTTTTATTACATGTTACTTTGCCATTTAAAATTTTTAAGCATGCAGTTTTATCTTTGTCTTTTTACCTATTACTTTGTTGGTTAAATTAATTATGACGTTTTGTTACACATTATTCTAGCAATTTAGGGTTTTAAGTGCTAAGCTTTGTGCTTTATTTTTCATTACATGCTCCTTGTTGGTTATGTTATGGTGTTTTATTACATGTTACTATGGTAGTTTAAGGTTCTAAATGTCAAGGTCTTATAATGTTGTTGGAATGGCAGATTTATTTAGGGTTTAAAAGAATTAAAATCATAAAATTCACCTACATCTATCACGAAATGTTCACATGCATCCATCGATGCTCATGTTGGTGAGGTTGGAACGAGAATGGTGATGGCGATGCATTTCATTTTAACTCTTTTAATGAGTTAGATGCTAAAAGGGAGATTGGCAAGGAGGAGATTTTGAAAGTTGAAGCAAATGCACAACAATTGTCGTTCTTCCTCCAACTTAAGATGAATAAAAAAAAATTGATTTTTTTGGCACAAAATTACATATACATGGGTCTTTTATAAACTCAATGATTCTTTTGCCATGGATGATTCTTCAAAATCTCAACAAATGCATTATGTTTTCTATCATAATGTCAAGCAAAAGGATTATGTAGAAAGTAATATTCATCATCATCAAGGCCTTGTCATTTACAACAAAAAAAATGGTACAATCACAATGAATAGACATGTCTTCAATGAACATTTTGATGTTTTGAAGTTGAACAATGCCAAAAGACTTGCTACTACTACCCCTATCTCAATTGATGCCCAATGGTCTTCCAAGAAGTGGAAAAACCTTACAACCCATTCCATTAACCCATTCCATTGCTGGTTTTTTTTTGCTTTGGAGTCCCTTACAAGAAATTTGATCTTTCTCAAGAAAAATTTGTTGAGGATTTATGTTTTTATATCACCAAAGGGTACCACCCATTTTAGTCCAATAAAAGGGTGAAAGCATGGTAAAGTATATAGAAAAAGTAGTTAAAAAAAGGCAGTCAAAAAGTGGTCTAATTTTTGACACGAGGAAAAAATAGATTGAAAAACAATTTAAATAACATAATAAAAGCATGGTGCTTTTATTTGAATTTAAAAATTGGAGAAACTTTGGCACAATAAAAATAGATAATAAGTATGTTTGAAAATGTCTAATCAAATTGAGTTTAAACATACTTTTCCATTAGAAATTTGATGTATTCTACTATAATATTTGAACTTTGAAAACTTACAAACACATTTCAAAGCTACATCATGTTGAAAATGATGTAGCTACTTTCACCTAATTCTACAAATTTGAACAACCTAAAAAGTAGGGTAAAAGTACCATTATTACTTTTTTAGTCTACTTGAATGCATATATAAATATGTGATTAATCAACATCATTGTAATAAAATTAAAGATTATCTTCATGTTGATCATAAATTAAATAAATAATTTTACTTTCAATACATTAAAACTTATTTATGGCTATTTGTTTTTTTTTACAAGGACTAGAAATTGTCTACTTTACTTTGTTGGCACCCAAAAACATTTGGTTTAAGAAGCTAATCCTCCAATAATTTGAGAAGTTTATGTTTCCAAACATGAGGCAACTATACAATGAAATAATACATAACATGGTCAACAAGTCCATAGAATCCCATGTCATTCCTACCTTGATTGAAGCCACCATAATTACTATCACATTTGATCTTCAAATGTCTTGAGAAGGATTTGACATGTTTGTTTTGGTGGTCAATTATTATTACAAAAAGTGAATTCCTTGTCAAATTACTATAGGGATCCTTGAGGTTCATAAAACATCAAGAACTACCATGGGTTTGCAATTGAAAGGCCTACTTACCCACTTTGATTTGTGTGACAAGGTCATAGCTTGCATCAATGATGAAAGCACCAACTTGAACATTCTCACAAATGCCTTAACAAGCATTATGTCATGTGTTACATTAATGTTGACACAACCATATGCTAGTAGTTATTATGGGCATGTTATGTCCAAATGTTGTTAGTATGTTACTAACAATTTGAAAGTTTATGGTTCCATGAAAGAGGTGTCCATAAAATATGCATATGTGTCATTATAAAAAAACTATTACATGGACCAAAAAAAGCAAAAAGGGAAGGCGAGAATGGGCAAAAGCTTGTGAAGATGCATCTCTTTAATTTTATAAACTAAAGACACCTATGAAGACTTAACTTGCGTTTAAAGTTAGTATTTGCAAAAAAAACTTTGGAGTTTTAAAATGCCATTAATTTATATCATTCAACACAAAAACTTGCCTTGTAAAGCAAAATTCTTAACTACCCATAAACTTGGGCTATGGCAAAAAAACATTAGTGAATTGCTTCATTCAATGGTCATGCAATGCATGTTGAACCAATCCCTATGATATTGGTTACATTATCTAATGCAATTGTCATCACCATCATCATGTGTTGTATATGATTGAAAACAACATTTTTGTAATGATTATTCCTATGGTAATTTGTGATTTAATGTTTTATGATATTTGTGTTAATGTTTCCATGAATTGAATTGGATTTTTACGATTGAATTTTTCAATTGTTTAACAATTTACTATCCTTTTGCTTGTAGGTTAAGGACTTTGATTTTGAGTTACATCATCTTAGCCATCTTATGAGGTTTAAGGTGATAACTATGTTGAAGCCATTTTTGGCTTTTGCATCTTCATTGCAACCTTACAGTGCACATGACATGTTAGTCTTTATGTTGAACCCTCATTTTTAAAATTTGTAGCCCATTTTAAACTATGTGGGCCTTGAAGTGGCAATGGAAATTGCAACATGGTAGGATCATGAGATTTTTGCGTCATTGTCCTTGATTGTCACAATGGTTTTCAACACCAACCCCTTTCAAGATTGAACCTGTGGATGTCATTTTGCCTAAGTCATGTGTCTTTGGTTCTTTAGCTTCAATGAAGGAAGTTACCATAGCCCTACTTAAAGTTAAGTTCTCATTTTATAATGAACTATAGTGTTAAGTGAAAGTTTGAGTTCTTTGAATTAGTGGGCAAAACATGAACAACAATTTTCAAATATTGGTTTTCTTACATAGCAAATTATGAGCATCATGGGTTTGTAGATTAAAATTGAAAGGATTTTTAATATGGCCAAGATTATTACAGGATTGAAGCATTGTTGTCTTGGCTCGGAAAATTTGGACATGTCTTAATTATGAAAAATTAGCCAAATGACCTTAGATCAAAGTGCACAATTGGTTGAGGGGTCAAATCAATGGCAGAATATTTGGATGTTGAAAATTGTTTACTTGAAAATAATGAAAAACTAATTATAAATTTTAATTTATTTGAAGAAAATTGATTATATTGTTGAACACTATAAAATGCAAAGCACTTTTGATGCAAACAATTACTAAGATAAAAAAAGACACATGTAACTTTGGATTTACTTTAGATTTTGTTGACTTCATTTGTTGTTTCAAGTGGTGGTTTTTTTTTTACTATCCATCACGCATATATTTTGCTTTAAATTTGCTAACCACTAACCAATTGTGATGTTGAAAGTGTGTCATTTATGTATAAATGGGGTTCCTAGGAAACCCACTATAGGTGGCAAACGGCCCTAGTGATGAAATGGGTGAAAACAATAATATATAATAATTTTGGATTTTTTAGAGTTTCACACAAGTGATTAAATGTCCTCTTTGTGGTTTGTTCATGTGCTACAATTTCATTATTGAGGTGTGATTCTACATGTAGTATTAGAGCAATTTGTGTTTTGCATTTGTGTCGGTTTTCAACTTTCCATGCTATCTTGATTTCATCAACTTCTATCTTTTTTCTTTTAGTCTTAAAATTTTGAATGTTTAAAGAATGTCAAAGTCAAGGCCTAGTTGAAAAGCTTGTGAATCAAGGTCTATTTTAGTTTTTAATAAACTTTAATGTTTTAAAAATCATAGAGATAGATGGAGGTTGTGGTGTCTTGATTTGTATTTTGTTTTTTAAGGTTTTGAAATTTAAGCATTGTTTAAAGAACAATAGAGTTATAGTGTTTGCTTTTGGTGTTTAAGCTTGAATGTTTAAAGCTATAGAACCATGGGGTTGTATGTTGAAAGAATTGCAAAATTAAAGTTTGTAATGTTTTGTTTTGCTCTTGTGTTATTTTATTTTTTTTGGTCTTGAATGTTAAAAAACAACAAAGTTAAGGGCTTGAAAATTTTGTGAATTGATGAGTTTATTTTGAATATTTGTAAATTTACAAAGGGTAAGGTGTTGACAATTGAAAGAACTACAAAGTTAGAGGCTATGTTTGTTTATGTTTGGGTTTTGCAACCTATTTATCTCTAAGAAGTCAAGGGAAAAAAAGAGTAACATCAATCTAAAAGTGCATTCTACACCAATCTTTTGTGTGAATCTACCAACACTTTAGTTTAAGAAAATGATTATGGGGCGAATGCAAGGTATGGTGGCTCATTTTTGGAGTCATAGTAACAATTCTTGCAAGGTGCTTTGTGTTTAAATGCTCATGTTGAATAATTTAATATTATATATATTAAATGATGACTCATTCTAGATTAACAACTTGATTTTGATGACATTTTCACAATTATTTTTTTGCAAATAATGTATTCATTATCAATAGTGGATTTTTGAAATTAAAAATATGGACTAATAATTGATTGGATTATTAAAAAATTCAAATTTTCATATTGAATTCACTCCAAATTATTTATAGTGATTAAACATGACTTAAAAAATAAAATCATGAAGTTAAAAGTGAAATTGTTTTTTGGTGAAACCTGAACCAAATGGTAGTTATGAAATTTTGAAGGGTCATAATTGGACCTTGTTTTCAAAAGTCATTTTGAAATTATTATTTTTTCATTGGTCAAAACATTTATGCCCAATGGGTACAAAATTGAAATATTTAAATGGATTTTTATTCTTATGGACTTTATGGTTTATATATATATATATATATATAATTAATTAATTTCATAAGTGATTGAAATTTTAGTAATCAAATATAACGCTAATGAAATATCATAATTTAAAATCATATCCATATGGATCATTTATAAAAACTTGCTTGTGACTCTTGTGAATGTTATATTTGCTTAAAATGAGCCATTACACAATGCATACACCCAATGGTTACATTCAACATGAGCAACTCCAACTTTTCAAAATGTGTCTTCATCATCCAAAGGTGGGCTACAATCATTATAATTGTGATTATTTAATCATTATGCATTGTAGATTGTAACCATTTTGTAATAACTAATGTGATTAAAGTTTAAAGCAACTTTATATGTTGGGTGAAACAATTTTACACCTTTTATTGTTAGACTTTGGCAAAATGTTCATAACTACAATTCAACATGCACATTGTCTTTGAATGTGTTTTTGCACAAGAAATGATGTCAAATTTTATTATGCTTGTCATGCGCATGTTCAAGTCCTTGTTCACAAGGCATCTTACATCTAAACAAATGTTATAAATGTCCAGATGTAAAAGAAAAATTAGTTTGTGTCCATGTTTATAAGGCCTAACTTTAACAAAAAACTTTAACAAGCCCATGTCTACTAGGCTTTACATATTACAATTTTTTAAAAAGTTGACATATTACCCTAAACATGCCAACATTGGCAAAGATTAGATTTTGATAGAGAGATCCAAATTAATAATGTACCATTTGTTTGGCTAAACATGTTGTGTGCATCTCAATGTTCAAAACGCTTTTTATTAAATTTTTTAAGGTACTTTTATAATATTTTACATTGTACATGAAGTTTAATATTTTATTAATGTATTTTAGGCATTGAAACAATTTGGGTTTTTTGAATTTAAGTTTTGGCATGATTATAGTGATGATTGATTTATCAATTATTTGTATTATATTTGTGTCATGTTCATATAGTAATAATAATATCTCAATCTTACAGTTGTATTGCATGTGCACCTTTGGGGGGTAAGAGATTTAGTATTGCAACAATATGGTTACAAACTTTACAACAACATTCATTCAATGTAATAGTCATAATATTCCTTATATATTTATTGATATTCTTTGGCGTTGTTTTTGTGTTTTGATCTATTGTGATGGTTTCATTTGCATTGATATTTATTATTCTTCTAGTTAATCTATTAAATATTCACACACAAAACTATCTTCATAAATAAAATAACCAGCAAA